>ERZ842401.608-NODE-608-length-52352-cov-8.848653_pt1 | contig 52352 bp, 29 predicted proteins | sample MGYA00521270_ERZ842401 | MGnify/ENA primary metagenome ERZ842401 (study PRJEB31892, sample SAMEA3878208) | bioreactor metagenome | biome: Moose rumen | place: Sweden | collected 2011-10 | study: EMG produced TPA metagenomics assembly of the PRJEB12797 data set... | reverse complement strand
GCATGTGTTAAGCACGCCGCCAGCGTTCGTCCTGAGCCAGGATCAAACTCTCCAATAAAAGTTTGTCTTGACTTAAAACAGAGGTTAAATTAACCTCGCACTTGCGTTAAGCATTGTTTAGTTTTCAAGGAGCCTTGCTGACTCGTGATTAGCTTTAAGTGAATCAGCTTGCGTATAATACTTCATTATTTCCTTTTTGTCAAGCATTTTTTTTAAAATTTTTTTAAAAAAATTTAAAACCGCGCCAACACGCCATTTAATCGTTAATTTTATTTCCGCAGTGTGGGCAAAAAGTGGCTGGGCTTTCATAATATTTGCCGCAATGTGGGCACAAAACAGGGGCGCGACGAACTTCAAGCGGTTGTTTTGGAGGACGCATTATGAGGTAAAGAGGAAGGAAAACAATCATAAAAAGACAACTACCAATTCCCCATAAGATTGGATGTGAACTGTTGCGGCTTTTTGCATCACTGTATACCCACGCTCCTACCACAAAAACTATTAAGTAAACCAACATTTCCAAAAAAATCAATCCCTTCATATCTGTTGCATTGCATTATAGTTATTAAAATTTGATTCGTCAATCAAAAATTTTCTGGCGAAGATATTTACGAATAATTTCAAGAAAATTTTTATAAGAAATTGACGCCCTGCGCGAAAAATTGTAAAATACGCGGGTAATTTGAATTTAGGAGATGTTTTACAAGTGCTTTTTGGTAAAAAGAAATTCAGACTTGCCGCAATGATAGCAAGCGGCGTTTTGGCTTGTTCCTTATTTACAGGTTGTGGAGAACAAGCAGGCGGCGGCGGTGCGGCTGCTACAGGCGAAGAAATTGTTGTAGGTTCAAACTTTGAACTTACCGGCAACGTTGCACAATACGGCTCAAATTCCGCCAAAGGTTTTAGACTTGCTGTAAAAGAAATTAACGACGCGGGCGGTATTGACGGCAAAAAAATTAAAATCGTCGAAGCTGATAATAAATCAGACGCCGCCGAAGCAGTCAACTCGGCTACTAAATTAATTTCTGATGATCAAGTTGTGGCGATTATTGGACCGGCTGTAACAGCTAACGTTATTGCTGAATCGCAAGTTGCCGCTGATAACAAAGTTGCAGTTATCGCTCCTGCCGCTACCAATCCTGATGTTACAGTTGAAAATGGCGTGGTTAAACCGTTCATTTTCCGCAGTTGCTTTATCGACCCGCAACAAGGCGAAGTTATGGCTGAATTTGCCGCAAAAGATTTAAATGCAAAAACCGCTGTAATTTACGTTGATTCAAGTTCAGATTATTCAAAGAGTCTCGGTAAAGTCTTCAAAGAAAAATTTGAGGCGGCAGGCGGTCAAGTTGCAATGGAAGAGGCTTTTCTTGCCAAAGATCAAGATTTTAAAGCCGCTTTAACAAAAATTCAAACTGCCAACGCTGATGTAATTTTTGTTCCCGGTTATTATGAAGAAGTCGGCAAAATTGTAAAGCAAGCCCGTGAACTCGGTATTACTGCGGCAATGCTCGGCGCGGACGGCTGGGACGATTCAAAAGTTGTTGACATTGCAGGTAAAGACGCCCTCAACAATACTTATTTCTGCACACATTATTTTGAAGGCGACGAAGACGCTCAAGCTTTCATCAACGCTTACAAAAACGAATACAAGGAAGATCCAAACGTTTTTGCCGCGCTCGGTTATGACTCCGGCAAAATGTTAATTGATGCAATTCAACGCGGCGGTACTGATTCTGAAAAAATCCGCGACAATATCGAAACTATCAAAGATTTAAAAGTTGGTACGGGCGTTATCACTATGGACGCTGCAACGCACAATCCTATTAAAGGTATTGTCATTCTTGAAAATAAAGACGGCTCCCGCTCACTTCGTGCTAAAATTGCTCCTCAAGGATAATTTTTCATGGTTGTCAGAATCAACTTTGCCGATGTAATTTACGTTGAAAGAGCTTTAGGCTACCGCCATTTTGGAGTTTTTTCCGGCAACAATAATGTTATTCATTATGTTAAGTCGAATGAAGACCCGCTCGACGGCGTTATAAAAGAAACTACGATTCAAAAATTTATGGGCGACGATAAAAATTTGAAAGTTTGCTATTTCAACGATCAAGGCAAACGTGTTTCAGAATTTCATTACGACAATTTTAACGCGCCTCAAAATAGCGGCTTTGATTGGCTGAAATTGGTTTATGAAACTTATTCGTTCGTTAAAAGCGATGAAGTCAAATTATATTCGCCGCATGAAACTGTAGCGCGTGCGCGTAGTAAAATTGGCGAACACGGCTATAATTTACTTTTGGATAACTGCGAACATTTTGCCGTTTGGTGCAAAACAGGTTTGTATAAATCTGAACAAGTTGAAAAATTTCTTGATATTTTTACAAATAAATAAAAAATTTGAGCATTAAAAAACGCCGTCAGCTTAATTGTTGGCGGCGATATTTTTTTTATTCGGCAATTTTTTCAAGCGTCGAAATTATCAATTTAACTTGCGGCTCAACCGTTTTCAAATGCAAGCGTTCCTTTGGACTGTGAATATTTTCGTTAGTCGTACCGATTGACGCAATATCAATTTTGGGATTTTTGACGGCGAAAAAGCTACATTCCAAGCCCGCGTGTATCGTATGAACTTTTGGCGCAAAATTGTTTTGGCGTTCAAAAATTTCAGCCATAATTTTTAAAAGTCTGCTGTCAGCATTAAAATTCCAAGCAGGCGTAGGAGTACCGAATTTAACTTCAAAGTTTGTAAGTTTGGCAACCTGCGCGAAAGTGTCAGTAAAATTATTCAGCTTTTCAGAAACATTTGAACGCGCCAAAATTTTAATTGAAACATTTTCAGCCGTGCTAATAATTCCAATATTGGCGGAAGTTACGGGAGCTGCGCCGGACATTGAATAAACGCCGCTATGTACCGTTAAAATTAATCCAATTAAATTTTCAAAATCTGCGTCGCTGAAAACTTTTTCCGGCATTTCAACCGCTGTAACTTCAATTTTAAAATTCGGCTCGGCGTCAATGTAAATTTTTTGAATGTCATCAGCATAAGCAGAAATTTTTTCAAGCGGTAAATCCGTAGCAATAATAATTTCTGCGTCAGAAGGAATAACATTTTCAGCCGCGCCGCCGTCAAACTTCGCAAGTTGAAACTTTTCTTTAGCTTTTAAAACGTTCAAAAATTTCGCCGTGATTTTAATTGCGTTGATATAATCTTTGTGAATTTCAATCCCTGAATGTCCGCCGTGCAAGCCGCTAAATTTAATTTTAAAGGCGTTGGAAAATTTCGGCGCGGTGTAGTCAATCCTGCGCGAAAATTCAACGTGGATACTTCCTGCACTGCCCGCCACAATTTCATCATAGTTTTCTGAATCGCAGTTAATAAAAAATTCGGCGGCGGCAAGATATTTTTCATCAAGATTCATTGCGCCGCTCATTCCTTGTTCTTCGTCAACCGTGAAAATAATCCTAATTGCGCCGTGTACAAATTTTTCGTGATTTTTGGCAATGTACAAAATTTCAGCAATTCCCATGCCGTCATCTGCGCCTAAGCTCGTACCTTCAGCCGTCAAAAAATCTTCAGTGCGAACAAGTTTTATAGCGTCTTCAAGCGGGTTAAATTTGTAGCCTGTTTCAGCCACGCAGACCATATCCATATGAGATTGTAAAATTGTGCGCGGAGCATTTTCTTTGCCGCAACTTGCGGGAATTTCGGCGATAATATTTTTAAATTCGTCCTGTACAACTTCAAAGCCGTAAGATTTTAAATAATCGCGCAGGAAGTTACTAACTTTTTCTTCGTGTTTGGACGGGCGCGGAATTGCCGCCAAATGTTTAAATTCGTCAAGTACACTTTCTAAAATTTCCATCTAAAAATCTCCTTCCAAAAAAATAAGGATTAGAGAAAATCCCTAACCCTAAATCTTAGTCTCTATCTTTTAATTAAGTAAGCATTGCAAAGATACGCGGCGAATTTTCTTTTGCGTAAGCGGCGTTGTTGCCGTACAAAGATTCGGCGTCATCTTGCCTTTGGTTGTTAGCATAATCAGTAATTGAAGTAAAAAGTTTGTCGCTTTGATAGTTCGCCAAATTAATATTTTTGTCAAGTTGTCCGGCGAGTCCGTCACTGCCTATAATCGAATTGACGCTTTCAGAATTGTTGTTAAGTGCGTGATTGAAAATACCTTCGTTGAGTGTCAGAAAACCTTGAGCATTTACGGAAATTCCAACTTCGTTTAAAGACTCGTTGAGTTGTTGATTGTTGCCGAATTTGTCAGCAAGCGCGGACATAAGATTTGACATACCGCGATTTTCCTCAAGATAAGACTTAGTGGCGTTGAAATCACGCACTAAATTTTTAACGTCGGTAACGCGGCTGTCTTCGTTTGTAACGGTAGTTTCTTCAGTCGGTTTTTCGGCAGTAAGATATTCATTTGCAAATTTTTGAAGATTGTCTTTTTGTTCCGGCGGTTCAGGTTTAGGATTAACCTTTGGCTTTACCGCAAGCGAAATATTTTTTTCTTGCGGTGGAATATTGCCATTGGCGAATTGCCCCAAAGTTGAAAGAGCCGCGCCGGTGTTTTGGTCGTTGTCAGTGTCTTTTGTTTCAGAAGTACCGCTTTCAGTTTCGGTTTCAGTATCAGAAGACGCCTTGACTTTGTCGGAAGATTCTTGAAGAGAATTCAAATTTTCTTGGAAACTTTCGTTAAAAGATTCACGGTTACTACTGTAATTTTCAATCAGATTGGTTAGCGCGGGTTGTCCGCCGAAGTCTGATTTTAAAAAGTTAGCAAATGTATTTAATGCAGGCTGCAACATCATTGAGCTGTTTGCAAGTGCGCGGTTTCCGCCAAAAACTTTTGACGAAAGACCGACAACCATATTAGCCTGACTTACTATAGAGTTGACGGTTGGCATAATTCACACCTCCTTGAAATAAATCACGTCCTATTTAGCCATTATCATTTTATAGTTTACCATACAAATTGTCAATCACTTTGAAAAATATTTATTGTAATTGAAGTTCCAATTTTCGGTTCAGAATCAATTTGCAAAAAGCCTTTGTGCCGTTCAACAACTTCACGAATCAATTTCAAGCCGTAGCCGTGTCCTGCGCCTTTGGTCGTGTAGGAACCTGCGCTAATTTTTTTTATCTGTTCATCAGTAATTCCGCAACCTGTATCATCAACCGTAAGCGTCAAGCCCTGCGCGTTTACGTAAATAAAAATTTCAACCTGTCGCGCAGAATTTGTATCAGTCATAGAATCAAAAGAATTATCAATCAAGTTACCAATAATCAGGCAAATTTCCCGCGTGGAAAGGAACGAATTTTTTTCAGGTAAATTGCTGTCGTTGCGAAGTTCAAAATCAATATTTAATTCGACTGCGCGATTAGACTTGCCCATTAAAAGCGCGGCAACAGTTTTATCTTGAATCAGCCGCAAAATATTTTGTCCGCTATTAATCGTTGCCTCTTCGTTGATAAATTCCATTGCTTGAGAATTTTCGCCGAGTTGCAACAAGCCGGAAATTACGTGCAATTTATTTCTAAATTCGTGCGTGTTGGCTCTAAGTGCGTCGATAATGTGATTTAAGCCGGTAAGTTGTTCGGTAAGATTTACAAATTCAGTGCGGTTTCTCAAAATTACCATAACTGCATCCAAATTTTCAAGCGGGCGAAGTGGTACGAGACTTACCAAAAAAGATTTTTCGTCAACCTCAATCATTGACCACGAAATAATTAAATTATTTTTTAGCGATTCTGTAACGCCCGCGTAAATTGGCGAATCCTTCGGTAAAAAATCTTCAGTCATATGTAACTTTGCCGACAAATTTTTATAGATGACTTTGTAGTTTTCATTGACTACAAAAATTCCTTCGTTGAGTTTGTCCAAAATTTCTTCGCGCTGTAAATACATTTGCGCAAAAGTTGTAGGATCGTAGCCAAGCAAAATTCGCCGAATACTCGTAGAAATTGCATACGCCAAAAATAATCCTGTAACCAAAGAAATTGCCAAAAAACCTAATGCACTTGCAACTATTTCCTGTTTGCGATTTTCGATACTGTCAGTTGAAGTACTAGCCATTACAAAGCCTATAACTTCGTCATAATCGTTGGTAACGGAGTGAAACGCCCGCATTTGTACATCAGGGTTGCCTTGATGAAGTGTAATATATTCGTCACGGACGCCGTTAATTGCGTCCATTTCGTCCCCGCCAATAAATTTTTTGCCAATTAAATTTTTGTCGGGGTGATAAATTCTGATGCTGTTCGTGTTCGCAATTACGATATAATCAACGTTGCTTTTTGTAATTTCTGAAATACCGTCGATTCTGTGCAAAAGTTTGGTACTACATTTTCCATCTTCCAGCGCAGATTTTATTTCCATATCGTGCGCCAAAATATACGCCATTCTTGACAAAGTATTTTCCAGATTGCTATTCATTTCTTGAATTTGTCCCGGCAATATCAGGAAAACCGAAAACGCCGCCACTATTACTACAAGCAGGACGTACGAAACTAAAATTTTTCTTGTGATTGACAGCCTTTTCATTTTTCTACCTTAAAAAGATTTTTATTCAAGTTAATCAATTCGCCAATTAACATTTTGCCTTTAATGTCAGGGTGCAAGCCGTCAATGCAAAGCTCGCTGTTCATCATTCCTTCAGCGTCGTAAAAATATGGCTCAATGTCAATGTAAAATTCCTGCCGCTTTATAAAATTGTTGATAAGAATCAATTTTTTATGCCAGCCGGGGTCTGTATCGTTGCGGAAAACATATTTTATATTTACGGGATTAATCGGCATGATAGTTAAAAAAATTGGGCGAATATTATTTTCTTCGCACAACCTGTTAATAGTTGCCAAGTCGCGCGTAACGTCGGCAGCTGTAATTCTTTCATCGCGCAGGCAATTTGTACCAGTTGAAATAATTAAATTTTTTGGACGGAAAGGCAAAATATCGCTTGTAAAACGCTGTAATGACGTATAAACGGTGTCGCCGCTCTTGCTAATGTTTACTACCGGAAAGTCTAAATAAGTGGCGTAGGAGTATTCTAGAGCGCGTGGAGAATATGAAACTGCGCCGCCGCCATGAGCCACGCTGTCGCCCAAAATTGCCACGTCAACGCCGCCTCTAAAATCTTCAACGACAAATTTTTCACTGTTTGACCACGTGCCAATAGGATTATCTTCATCATCAAGCGCACGTACCCGCCAATAATAAGGGCCTGCGTATGGGCGGCTATATTCGTCATAAATACTTGATTGATCCTGCGTCTTTTTCCGCCATAAACTGTCAGGCGAAGGCTCCACGTCATTTTCAACCGTCGGCGGGTGGTTCAAAAGTTCAACTTCATATTGCGGCGCGTCGTGAATCGGTATCCAATTATACGCGGGATAAATCGGCAACCTTTTATAATCCATAAAATCAAAATTATTAATCAGCGGACAATTTGGCAGCGGCAAATTTGAATCAATATAAACCGGCTCGGAAATGCTGAATTCTCCAATATTTTCATCTTTATGAAGTCCCAACGCACGCACGCGCCAATAAATTTTTCCTTTGTCGGCGTAAGGGCTTAAATCTGCTTGATAACCGTTTGTAAAAATTTTTTTCGTAGTTTCCAAGCTGTGATTTTCAGAATGAGAAATTCCGCCTTCAATTTCCGGCGGCGCGTCTAAAATTTCCAGCTCGTAACAAACGGCGTTGGGTACAGTGTGCCAAACTAAAAACGGCATCAAACTGGCGGGATTTTCTTTTGTGTAATGATAAATTGGAATTGGGCGCGGGGGATTATTAAAATTTGGATTAGCTAAAATTTCCTTGCCATGAAATATTTCTGTAAAAATCCCTCGCGCAGATATTCTGTAAAAATTTGGAATTGGAGTTCGCGGCACGGTGTAAAAAGTTTCTGAAGTTTCGGCTGAAGTCATTAAATGATATTGCGGGGCGTCCTTCAAAATTCCGGTAGTTTGGCTGAAAGTTTCAATTTTATAAGTGCAAGGATACGGAAGCGGCGTCCACGTCATAATTAAATCTTCGCCGCGATTTTTTAAATTGACAGAAATATTTTTATCATTCATTTTAAGTGCGTCGGTAAGTTCCGCAACAAAAGTTGTAAACAGAGAAAAAAAACTCATCAAAGTAAAAAATATAAAAAAGCTCCAAATATTCTTCATAAAATTTGCTCCTATTGCTAGAACGCGTTTACAAACAAAATTGGAAAGTGGGCGCACAAGGACGTGCGCCCGCCGAATGTTAATCACGTGATGTGATTATATTCGGCAGTTTCTTTCTTTGGTACTTTACTTTCTTTGCGCCAAAGAAAGAAAGTACATTCAAAAAACAAAAATCAAAACTAAAAATTTGAAAACACGTTCTAAGATAACGCTGAAATTATAGTTGAAGTTATACTTTTTATCAAGGCGGAAAATAATCTGCACAAAAAAAGTAGCCACCGACTTTTGCCGGTGACTACCGAGAAATTAATTTTTAACGATTAGAAATTAGTTTGCACTAACTCCAATTTGGTAAGTTAAAATTTATTGTTTGTCATCTTTGCCGAAGGCTGCAGAAGTAGCATTGTTGCCTTGTACAAGGTCTTCGGTGTTGTTGTCTTCAATATCGCCTGCGGAGTATTTATTTTCGTCGAGATAATCGATTGAGGCAAGATCGTTATCTGTGTTGTCGTTTACGTAAGTGTCGCTGTCGTCTTCAAAGAGATCATCCATTACAAATTCTTCGTCTTCAGAAACTTGTGCTGATGCCCAATCGCCGGTTGAAATATCCCAAACTTTTTCTGTACCTGCAAGGCTAAATGTAACTTTACCTGTACCAGTTTTGCCAACATCATTGAGGATAACTGCAGTATCGTTAATGTAGAAACGTGTACCAATGGTTCTAGTTGCGGTTGTCGCTACTTCTTCATCTTGATCAGTTTCTTCGTTGTGTACTGTTGCGGTTGTTTCGTATGTTTCAGTTTCAGCAGTAGCACTAATTGCAGCTCTGCCGTTTAAAACATAAATTGTATCGCCTTTATTGTTTTCATCAGTATAAGCAGTGAAGCCGTTAAATGTATCTACGCCTTGATAACCGCCGGTATAGTAGTAAACGTTGCCGTTTGCACCGGATTTAATGTTAAATGTATCGTCGTCTGCGCCGCCGGAAATTGAGTTGCCGCCGCCTACGCTGATATTAAATGTATCGTTGCCATTGCCGCCGTCATACCAGCCATTTTCAGCACCTGTATCAATGGTAAATTTATCTTCGCCTCTGCCTGTGGTAATACTGACATTGTCGCCCGCGCTTGTAATGGTGTTTGCGCCGTCGCCTGCAAGAACTGAAGCGTATTTTGCGGTACTTCCCATTTCAATAGTATCATCTGCGCTACCTGCTAAGATTGTTACAGCCTCGTCTACATTTGCGCCGGTTGCGTTATTGATAATCTTCTTCTTGCCGCCTGCATTTGCGCTGATATAAGCACCTTTAGCATCAGCACTATTTGTAATAGTGTCGTCGCCTGCACCTGCCCAAACGGTAACATTAGCATTTTGGTTCTCGAATTCTTCAGCATCAGCAGTAAGAGTAATAGCTCCAATATCAACTGTAGTAGATTTCAAGCTGTCAACGGTTTCAGTACCGAGTGAAACTTTAAATGAGTTATCGCTCTTGAGTACGCCACTGTCTGCAAATGTACCTTCAAATACAATATAGTTGCCGTCATCGGTGCTAAGTGTTACTTTATCGAATGTTTTATTGACAACAACGCTGCCGGTGTAAGGTTTATTGACATCTCTCAAGCCTTCAAAGTAAAGGGTATCTGCTGTCTTCCAGCCCTTGATGGTGGTATTGCCATCGCCTCTAGCAAAGTAGTATGTAACAGCACCGCTTGCATCATTTTTAATGCTGTCTTCGCCTCTACCTGCGTAAAGTGTTGCGCCGCTAGCTTCATTAATAATTGTATCGTCGCCATAGTTGCCAAAGATTGAAGCATTTGTACCTTCAGATTTGTTTGTAATTATATCATTATTCAGACCTGCGTCGATAGTTGCAGCAGCTACAGAGTTTGTAATATCATCGTTGCCTGCGTCGCCATAAATACTGGAATTGCCGCCTTTATTAACGATTGTGTCATTGCCTGCGCCTGCGTTGATTGAAGCATAGGTTCCGTTATTTGTAATTTCGTCGCCTACAGCACTACCAAAGATTGAAACAACGGAATCAGCGGCTGCAGTTGCGTTATTGTTAATAATCTTCTTGCCTGCACCGTTATTGGCATTAATGTAAACATTTGCTGCTGTGTTGTTGATAGTCTTAATTCCGTTTCCGGTAAGGACTGTATAGCCGACTTTATCGCTTGTAAATGCAGTGTCAAGATCGCCGTCATCCATTTGAATAATACTCGGTTTTAATGTGGCAGTTTTGAGAGAATCTACAGTTTCTAATCCAAGTTTCATGTTAATTGTAGGAGCAACACCATCATTGTCTACAAGTGCTGTATCGGCTGCATTTGAAAGAACAATGTAGTTACCGTCATCTGTATTCAATGTAATCTTTGTATAATCTTGGCTGATATACGCGCTGTATTCACCAGGTTTATTGGAATTTCTCAAGCCTTCAAAATTGAGTGTATCGCCTGTATTCCAGCCTTTGATAGTAACGTTGCCGTCGCCTCTAGCAAAGTTATATACAATGCCCGTTGTACCTGTATTTTCAATGGTGTCTTCGCCTCTGCCTGCGTAAATTGTTACATTGTTTGCCGCGTTCTTAATTAAGTCGTCGTTTAAGCCGCCAACGAGTGAAGCACTTGTACCGCCTTCAAGGTTGTTAATTGTGTCGTTACCTGCGTTTGCAACGATAGATGCACCTGCTTTGTTGTTGCCGATATAGTCAGCACCGGCTTGAGCGTCAACGTAGTAATTATCTTGATCATAAGTAACGGCAGCTGTAGCATCTGCTGCAAGTCCACTGCTGGTAAATGCACTAACTTTATCAGACAAAATTGTTTCGCCTGCAGCAGTACCGGTTGCAATGTATGGAACTGTAACTGCTGCCCAAGCTGTTGTTCCGTCGCTCTTCTTAATATTAAGTGCTTGACCGGGAACAATACCGCTATTAGTTTCTGTTCCTCTAAGATAGAGAGTAGTTGAGCCAATTACCAATACGAGATATTCGCCGGAATAAGCATTTAATGCATTAAGTTCATTGATCGTAGCTCCGTCGTCCATAATCTGGATTATATCATTTGCAGTGAAGTTATTAATATATGCTGAGGCTGAAGTGTTCGGATTTACTTGATAAGTATGAGCATGAGTAGGATCGTTGTTGTTAATTTGGTCGCTGCCTTCAGAAATAACAATCTTTGTACCGCCGGAATGTGTATTTTGGCTGGTGTCAACGTTAATGTTAATTACATCGTCGCCTCTGCCGCCGTCGATTGAAGAATTTGTTCCAACGTGTGTGATAGTATCGTTCTGATCGCCGCCGCTAATTGTAACATCGCTTGCGTTATTAACAATAGTATCTCTGCCGCCGTAACCTTGAATGACATATTCAGCATCTTCATTGGTAAGACTATCTGCTGTATCTTTACCGGCTATAACTTTACCTATTTGAACAGTTTTAGGAGTAGTTGTAGTAGTGTCATCATAAACTTTAATACTACTACCTTCTGTGCCGCAAGCTTGAAGAGTTACGATAGTATTGCCGAGTTTCAAGATAAGGTCTTTGGTGTTGGTTTCTTCATTGTCAGAAACTAACGTTGCGCCGGAAGCTGTTGAATCCCATGTGCCGTTAAATTTAATTGAATCATTTTCGCCAAAGTTAATAATGAGGTTGTTGTTTTCGTTATTGTTGAATACATAGAGAACGCCTGCTTCATGTGGTAAAGCAGCTTGAATTGTATCATTACCTGCGCCTGCGTAAACTTGGATACCAACTTTATCATCGGACAAAATAATCTTATCGTCGCCGCCGTTTGCAAAGATAGAAGTATTTTTGCCACCGGCTGTAATTGTTTCGGCTACGTTTTCACCGTTGATAAGTACATTGGAACGTTCGTCTGTATCAACAGTGTGAGTTGTTGCATTGATTGTAACAAGTTCAGGAACGATATATGGAACTTCACTTGGTTCATAGTCATCAATGGTGGAGTTATATTTTGCAATTTGAACTTCTTTGCCGTGTTCATAGCCCTGAAGTTTAATTGAGCCTGTAACAGAATCATTTTCATTCATAACATTGATAATGAAGTTGTTACTGCTGTCAATGGTAGTGGAATAGTTGCCGGTAATGTAGATCATATCTTCTTGGCGGAAACCTTTGATAACGTCGTTACCGTCGCCTTCACTGTATTGGTAAATAACCATGTTTCCTGTACGATATTCGCCATCGTCATTTGCAACTATTGTATCGTCGCCTGTACCGCCGGAAATTGAAACGCCTTTTACATTTGCAGCATTTCCGTTAGTGATCTTATTTGTAGAAGTATCATACATACTTCCAGTAGCAAGAACAATAAGGTCATTGTCTGCGCCGCCGTTTACAGAAACATAGTTGCCGCTTGTGAAGATTGTATCAGCACCAGCATCAGCCAAAATTGTTGAATAATCATTTCTGTTATCAATGGTGTTAGAGGCTTCAGTTCCTTGAATGGTGTAGCCTGTTTCGTTATCTGTGCCGCTTATTGCACTAAGAGTTAAAGTATTTTCCTCATCTGCATATTTGATATAAGGAGTTGTAAAGTATTCAAGCAGGTGATTATCCTTATCGTAGATATAAAATTCTTTTCCGCCTTCAACAGGACCATCAGTGCCGGAATAATCTTTTGTAACTCTAACTGAAGAAAGTACAGTTTTTACATCGTTTTCAACTTTGTAAATTCTAACAACAATACCTTCAGAGGTAAATTCTTTCTCGTATGCTTCGCCTGCAGTAGAGTCATATGAAAGTTTGAGTATATCCGCATCGGTCCAGTTGTAAATAACGTCGTTGCCGGAAGAAGGATTAAGAATATATATTCTGCCGCCTGTAGTATTGGCAGTAATAGTATCGTCGCCTTCGCCTGCGTCAACAATTACACCGTCATTCTTTGAACCTGACAGATCAATAGAATCATTACCGCTGCCTGTGCTGATTGTTACATCATTTGCTGTATTGGTAATTGTATCATTGTCAGCACCTGTAGAAATTTGTGCTGCTTCGCCGCTATTGGTTATCTTATTTTCGCCACTGCCTGCATTAATTGAAACGCCGGAAGCACTATTTGTAATTGTATCTGCGTCTTTGCCGGAAGTAATTTCAGAGTTGGAGCCGCCCTCGTTTACAGTGATTTTATTTCTGCCTTCGCCTGCATAGATTTTTACGCCGTCGCCGGTTGTTGTAATTGTATCAGCACTGTTGCTTGTCTGGATTGTAACATCTGCAGCAGTATTGGTGATTGTATTTTCTCCACCTGCGCTGACATTGATTGAAGCTCCTGCGCCACTGTTGATAACATTATTGCCTGCAGCATTACCTTTAATAATGTATTCGTCAATGGTATTTTCAAAAGCGTTATCAGATGTTGCTTCAGTGCGGCTGATATTGTGAATCTTGGTAACTGCTTCTTGTTTAGTGTCGCTTGCAGCACCTACATTGGTAAGATGTACTTTGAAGTCTTCTTCGGTGGAAAGATTCTTCAATGTGATTGTGCCTGTACCAACTTTAATGATAACGTCTTTATGATAAGGATCGTCAACTTCTTGCCATACGTCTTCTTGAACTTTTTGACCGTTAATATCATGAGAGTTAGCAAGTGTATATACTTCGTTGCCGTCTTCATCTATATAGTATTTAATTTCTTTAGGAGTAGCATCAGCTAAATTTATATTGGTTGTCCAATTTGTTTTATCGGTAACATCAGCATCTGCAGCTAAACCGGATTTAAGATACCATTGCTCACCTGAACCGTCTTTAAATAATTTAGTAGCAATGGTTGCTTCGTCTTTAGTGGTAAGATGTTCAGTATCGTCTGCATCTGTATAAGTCTTAACCATTACGGCAACTCTTGAATCCAATTCACTAATTTGATTTCTTGTATAATCTGCGCCATCTGCAACATTTACCACATTGCCGTCTTTATCTTTTAATCTTGCGTAATATTTATAAACTGTGCCGTCGTCTGCTGTGTAAGTGAACTCTCCGGTAGTTAAACGAGGTGCTTCTGCGTTATTAATGTAATGAATTAATTTAGAGTCGTCAGCTTCAACTGTATAATAATAATTAAGTGCTGTAGCTGCTTCATCCAAATTAGTTGTTACATTATCGGTATTGTCAGATGCTTTGGTTCCGTTAGTAATAGATTTGTTGGTTTTAATGTAGTATTGATGCCCGTTATCGTTGTATAGTGCAGTGGTAACAGTTTTTGTGGCGTTAGTGATATAGCGTTTAACTCCATTGACATCGTAGTAGTATTTAACTGCTTGAGCAAAATCAGCAGTAGTAGTTGAAATTGCAGTAGTATTATTATCGGTTGTTGCTGTAGTAAGCTTTTGACCAATTTTGACGTAATACTGATTGCCGCCTTCATCTTTTGCATCAGCTGTTTGAACGCCGGTTACTGTTGCATTGACGGTATATTTTTGAGTTCCATCGGTGCCATAGTAGTAATTAACTTTTTGAGCAGCTTTTGTAACAGTATCTGCAAGGTCGGATTCTGCATATTCGTCGTCTGTAGCAGTTTTACCGAATTTAACATATTTTTCTACGTCCGAAGTCGTTAAAGTTTTATTGGTAACTTCATCAGCAAGCGTATAATGTGTACTGTTATAATCTGTATAAGATTTAACATTTTTATAGCCAACTGGAGTAATGTCAGTTTGATCTGGTGTAAATTCGTGATTTTCACTACCTGCTACAGCTGTTGCACCGTATTTAGCATAATAAGTTGCATCCAACGAAGTATGAGTTATAGTTTTAGTTACATTAATCGCATCTGCACTAGTTACATAATGTACTTCTCCTATGCCGTCTGTATACTGGTAAATTAAATATCCGTCACCTGCTTCATTTACATCAGTTGTAACTGTATTGTTGGTATCGTTAATCGTTGTAGAATTTATATCTTCAATATTCTTATTTTGTTTGAGATATTTATTGGTTGATGTAGGAGTTACTGAAGTAGTTTCGTTATGGCTTTTCTGATCCGTATAAACCAATGTGCCATCTGATTTTTGATAGTAATAAGTAAGAGATATAGCGGCTGCTTCAGCACTATCTGCAAGATCGGTGCCGTCTATATATTCGTCTTTTGTATCAACTCCGAATTTAATATATTTAGTTGTGGCTTGAGTGGTTAAAGTTTTACCTGTAACACGGTTTGCAGTGACATAATGTACACCGTCTTTATCTTCATATTTTTTAACTTTTATGTAGTTGCCACTAGTAGCTATATCAGCTGCAGCAACAATATTTGATGAGGCGATGTCATTTCCTGTAATATCTGTACCATATTTAACATAGTGACCTGTATAGTCTACAGTTGTCAAATCTACAGTAGAATCTGTTGTATAGTAAATTTTATTATCAGCAGCGTCTTTATAGGAAGAAACTTTTTGCGCTGTATCTGCAAGATTGGTTGTTGTCATCGCACTTGTTGCGTTAGCAGCAATTACACCTTGACCATTATCGCCGTCAAATGCACTTGAATTTACATACGCGAGTTTGAGATAAGTGCCGGGTTGATTTGCAGTAGTGATAGTTGTTGAATCAAGGGTTGTAAGGCGTTTGGTTGAATCAGTAGCAACGTAATAATTTACAAATGTAGCGACTTCGGCAGCGTCACTGGAAACTTGAGCTTCAGTATAAGAATCCGTAGTATTTAAAGTTAATCCAGCATCTTTTCTAAGATAGAAATGGTTGCCGTTTGCTGTTTCAGCTAATGCAGTAGCTACGCCAACTTTAGTTGAAGTTGCAGTATATTTCTTTTCGCCGTCAGTGCCCCAATAGTAGCGAATTGCTTTTGCGGCTTCAGCCAAATTAGTTGTCGTGTCATCGGAGCCAACGACTCCATCAGCTGCCTCAACTGCAGCTATTGAGTTTAATTTAACATAAACATTTTTACCTTCAGCATTTTGTTTTGTGGTGGTTGCTATAACTCTGGATGTGTCAGTTTTATAAACTTCCTTGCCGCCTTCAACATAATAATTAACTGCAATATAATCAGATTCATTACCGGTAATTTCTGATTCTTTCTTTAATTGTTTAAGTGTAAATTCGCCGGTTCTGGAAGTTGCAGCAGTAGTCTTGGCAACATAATATTCATTACCTGTTCCGTCAACTTTTGGTTGAGTAGCAAGAGATCTTGTTGCAGCGGTATATTCTCCTAAGTCATTGGAATCAAAGAAAGTATAACTGTAAAGTTGGTTGTTGCCATCTTTTTTGTCAACTTTAACAGCTTCATGTTTGGTGGTGTTACCAATATCTGTGGTGTAAGTTGCGCCTTGAAGGTCTATAGTGTCAGTTGCACCGAAACTATAAATAACGTCGTTGCCGTCGCCATCTGCATATTTGTAAAGGTGACCGCCGTTGCTGTTGCCCCAAATAGTATCGTCGCCTGTACCTGCATTAACAGTAACGCGCAATGCATGTGAAGGAACTTCAACTTCAACTGTATCTTCATGGGCAGTTTCATCGTAAGCATAAGCGTTGCCGAAGTAAATCTTATCGTTACCTGCGCCTGCATTGATTGAAACGTTGTCAGCTTCATTTTTGATAATATCAGCATAACCGCCGGCATCTACAGTAACATTATCAGCACCTTGATAATTGGTAATGGTATCTGAAACAGGAGTACCGACAATCTTAATAGCCTTAGTGTAGTTTTCAAATGGTATATATTTTGTAGTATTCTTTTGGTTTGGAATTTCAACAAGCAGAGTACCTGAAACTACTTTCTTTTCGCCGCCAATAACTGTTGAAGTAAGCGTAGTGATATTGAAGTTATCAGTACCGTTAAGGAATTCAAAGTCTCCAGGATCTTGTGAATCTATGGCAGCAGTAGATTTTCTTGCGCCTTTCAAAGTGAGTTGTTTGCCGTCTTTAAGATTGATAACCAAGCCATTTTCATTGACTTCAACTTTAGCAATAGGAGTACTGCCGTCGCTGCCGGTTACGGTTGAAACTGCAACATCTTGAATTTGAAGTTTATCGCCGTTATGGAAACCATAAATAGTATCGCTGCCGTCGCCGGATTTATAGTAGAAAGTATTGTTGAGAACGTTTCCGAAAATGACATCATTACCGGCACCGGCATTAATGGTTGAACGAATAACTTCCTCACCGAGAATAATTCTGTCTGCACCGTCGCCGCCGTCGATTGAATTCAAATTGCCGGCATCAACTTTGATAGAGTCTGCGCCGCCGCCGCCCAAAATTGTAACGCTGTCGCCTTCAGAACTATGAACAGTATCTTTACCTGCGCCTGCGTCGATTTTAACTTTGCTGCCTGAATTTGTAATTCTATCTGCGCCGCCAAGTGCATTGATCTCGTAATTGTCTTCTGTATTGACCAATACATCAGCACTTGCTTTACCGGTAATAATCTTTGGAACAGAAATAGTATGGTTTCCGGTTATATCAGATAAACCGCTGATAATAATTTCAGTTTGTCCCGGAACGACAGCTTCGCCGTTAAATGTAATGGAACCGCCGGGTAAACTAATTTGGAAAATATCGCCGTTTGAACCAGTCATTAAAGTTGTAATTTCGCCACTAGCAAAACCGGTAAGATCAAGAATAGAGTTGCCAGCCCAGCCGGTAATAGAGTCATTGCCATCGCCGCGACGATAATTGTAAACGTGAGTATCAGTTTTTAAGTTAATTGAATCGTTGCCAAGTCCGCCGGTAATTGTAAGATTTTCACCTGCTTGAACGTCTATAGTATCATTACCTATGCCTGCATCGATAGAAACTTCACTTGCGCCGTTGATAGTAATTTTGTTAGCTGCACTGTCGCCAATAAGTACAGATTTATCATACAATTCATTAAATGTAACTGCGTCTGTACCTTCGACTTCTTGAATAAACGGAATATCGTATGGCTCGGTTGTGTATGAACCATCTGCTTTCTGAATTTGTAATTTGAAAGATTTTGTACCGACGCCGGGTCTTTGATATTTACCTTCAGTGTCAGTGCCTTCTTTAAGTCTAATTACAGTTTTTTCATCTTTAAGCGTAATAACAAAGTAATCGTCGATAAATTCGGTTTTATAAATACCGTTAATACCGAAATCTGTATAATCCAGTCTGATTGTATCGTCTTCTCTGATACCGTTAATGACATTAACGCCTTGATACCAAGCGTCGAATACAAAAACGCGACCTTCATTAACATCTGTTGAAGTATTTACAGTATCATAACCGTTACCCATTATAATGGTAATGTTGTTGCCGCCTTGAACTTCGATAGTATCATTGCCTGCGCCTGCGTCAACAGTTAAATCATAAGCATCACTTGCAACGGTAATGAGATCATCGCCGTTTAATGCTTTATAAAGATAACCGCCAAATGATTCACCAAGTTCTGCTGTGTCGTTAGTATTTGTTCCAAAAGCGGTACTGTCAACTGTTACGCGAGCAGTATGTTCTGAATCGTAAATGTGAAGTTTATCTCCGCCTTTAACATCAGGAAGCACAATCCAACCGTCGCCAAGGAAAATCTTGAAACCATCAGCAGTCATTTTAGCTTCTGAATAAGTACCTGAAGTAATGGTAATAGTATCTTGTTCAGAGAAACCGTAAATAGTATCTTTGCCTTCGCCATATGTAGCATTATATTGGAAGAGGTTGCTCATTCCACTGCTGTAAATAACGTCTTCGCCGTAACCGCCATAAACTGTATTTCCTGAAGCGTTTTTAGTGCCGTCTACGAGGTTAATTGTATCATTACCAATACCGGCGTTAATAGAAACATTGGAGCCTGTGCTTAAGATTGAATCGTAACCTGCAAGAGCTGAAACAGTAGCATTTCTAACAGTCTCTTCTACTGTAATTGTTTCTGCTGCATTTGTTCCAACTATTTGATTTGGAACGGTAATCGTTTTTGCTTGATATGCATATTCATATTCAACGGGATCAGTGTCGGCTATTGCTGCTCCTTTTTCATAAGTCTGCAATTTAATCTTCAAATTGGCTTCAATGTTTTTATAGTTATTAACGTTACGAGCATAATTGTTATAAGCATCTAATCTTGTGTTGTAAGCATTAATAGCATCTTGTTCTTCTGGGGTAAGTTCGTCCGGATCTTCGGGAACAGGTTCTTCGCCGGGTTCGCCCGGGAATGAAGGATCATCAGTATTCAACGCGCCTTTAATGACAATTCGTGTAGCACTATAATTATCTTTATTGCCAAGTACAAGCACAAATCCTTCATTTGTTATTTCATAATCTAATGTATCGAAATCAATTCCGGTAGTTTTAATTACGTCACTGGTTTGGAAATTGGTAATATAGTTTATACCTTCGTCTGCACCAAATACATATAATTGTTTACCGCCATCGCTGCCAAAAATAGAGTCGTTACCATAACCGGCGATAATTGTATTGGCATTTGCGGAGCTTGCGAGAGAAATTATATCGTTGCCGTAGCTTGCGTCGATTGAAACTTTTTCAGCTGCGTTATTGATTGTATCATTGCCCGCGCCTGCGTCAATCGTAGCTGAAGAGCCGGCTTCTTTATTTGTAATGCTGTCGTAACCGCCATATGCTTGAATGGTATATCTTTCACCATCATTGGTGAGGACGTCATTACCGGTTGTACCATTTACCAATCTGGGCGGGAACATAACTTCAGAAACGTATTTGTTTTGTGTAGTGTCCCATTGAGCCAACTTGAAGGCTTTGTCCATATCGTTATCACTAACAATGTAATCAACCAAAGTCATTGATGCAGTCTTATAACCGCCGTCTTTAGGACCTACATTAATAATTAAATTGTTACCACTGACGGAACTGTTGACTAATTCTGCGTCTTTGTCAATGTAGATTGAATCTTGAGTGCCGAAGAAATAAACTGAGTCGTTGCCGTCATAAGCACCGAAAATATATGCATGACCAAATTGAGCGTCTTCGTCTTCTGATGCAACTGTAGCACTAGGATCAACTGCGTCATCGTAAATAATATCGTTGCCTGCGCCGCCATAAATAGAAATATCTTCGCCGTAAACATTAACAGCAATAGTTGCGCCGCCGGTTGTTTCACCAACTACGGTAGAATTTGTGAGCCAAATTGTATCATTGCCTGCGCCGCCGTTGATAGAAACTCTGGAAGCTCCTTCGTTTATAATTACGTCGTTGCCTTGAAGTGCATCAACTACAAAATCATCATCAACGTTGGTTAATTTTGCGGCAGTATCAGCACCTCTTGTACCCATTAACTTCTTAGGAACAATATATTGCCATGATACTGCTTTTTTACCTGCTAATGCTGCATCATTTGTATCTGCAGGAACGGTAGTTTCTTCGCCGCTTGAGTCCAAGCTGACTTTTGTTAAAGCAGAATCAAGATTTGTAATTACGGCACCGTTTTTGTTTACAATGTTAAGTTTTTTGTTGCCTTTGAAATAATCATTTGAAACATCAAGGTAAACAGAGGAGCCGCCGAAATATAAAACATAGAAATTGCCGGTAGTATCAAAGTCTGCAGAAATTTCAGTTGAAGCAATGGTAGTATCCGTAACGTCTATAAATTGAATAGAGTCGTTGGGGTTAAAGCCCATAATGGAATCACGACCGGAATCTCTATTAATTTGATAGATGTGAGAAGCTCTTACTTCAGTTTCATCTTCATCGCTGATTTGTGCTTTATCTGCTGTGGCGTCGATATAGTCATTGCCATAACCGCCTTGAACTGTAACAACGTTTGCACTAACTAACGCTGACGCTAAATCAGTTGCAGTAGTATCAACATTTGTACCGCCGGTAAGCGTGATTCTGTCGTTACTTGCGCCTGCGTTAATTGACGCCGCTTTAGCTGAAACTGTCAGAACGTCTGCGCCGCCTGCTGCGTCAACTGTATAATTATCATAATCGTTATTATAGTTTTCTGCAGTACCTGCGTTATTAAGTAAAATTTTCTTTGGAATGGTGTAAACGCCAGTAGTTACTTCTGTGGCACCTAATTTATTTTTATATATTTCAGCAGTTGCGTTAACCAGACTGCCGTTACTTGTTGTTTTGCGTTGAACATTAAGCGTAGTTCCGCCAAGTTCTTTATCGCCTTTTTTGATAATAATTGTGGTATATCCTGCGTAAATGATATAGTTACCATTAACATCAACATCGGCAGATATAGAATCAACATCAACATCAACCAAAGTGATTGTATCGTTAGAATTGAAACCAACAATGCTGTCTCTGCCGTCATCTGCGCCAAATTCATAGACGTGTCCGCCGTATGTGGTTACAGGTGTTGTGCCTGCTGAAACCGTATAATCGCTTGAAACGTCTATTAAATCGTTACCGTAACCGCCGCGAATTGAAACATTTGAAGTTACTTTGTTGTCTGCTTCATTTTGAATGTAGATAGTATCGTTACCTTCGCCTGCATTGACTGAAACGTAACTGCCGCCGTTGTAAATAATATCGTTGCCTTCTTTGGCGTTAAGAGTGAATTGTTCATCACCGCTGCCTGTATTAAAACTTGATACAGTGCTTAAGTTAATCATATATTCACTGCTTGAAGTACCTTCCATCAATCTTGTAACTGCGTGTTCTGTAACACCTGCTGTACCTGAAACTGATACTTTTACTTTTTTCCCGTATTCAAGACCTTCAAAAGAAACGCTGCCGGAGCCGACTTTTATGCTAAAAGTTCTGCCATCTGCTGACATTGAAGTTTGATAACCTGCGTCATCAACAATCAAAATATCTTTATCAGAATCCCAGCCTTTAATTGTATCTTTTCCGTCGCCGGAATTGTAAATGTATTTGTTGCCAGTTGTGCCGTGTCCTGTAATGTTAATGCTGTCATCGCCACGTCCGCCGGAAATGCTTAAATTATCTGCTGCGCTCGTAACTACTAAAGTATCGTTGCCTGCGCCTGCATCAACGCCAGCCATTGGAGCATTCTTTTTTTTGGGCTTAATCGTTTTTACAGTGGTTGCACCAACTTTTTGATATTGTGCAGTTGCACCAACTGTAACAGTTTCGTTTGATGATGTCGCCGTATAAATTTCGGGGTCTACTGCGAAAAGCTGTACATCAAAAATCATATCTTTGCTCATTTCCTTTGTCATTTTAAAAACCTCTCTTCCATGAATAAACGCTCTTTTTTTTAAAGAGACTCATTAAATTATCCTTTTCAATCCTAATTTTTTGCAAAAAATCATGACTTCGTACCTCTACCGAATTAGAAAATTTTGAGGTACGCGTAATTTCTTAACTGCGAAAGTCAAAAAATTTTACGGCGGAAATTGAACTGAGTAAACCGTGAATTTCGTTTTTACTTTAAGATTCATAAACATCCCTCCTCAAACATTAGACAAAAATAACCTCAAAATTTTTCCTCCTTATAATTACATATCGAAGAAAATTTTTAATCGCTTAAAAAAATTTTGCTTGTAATGGGATTTTTTTTAAATTTTTTACTTTTTAATCGCGCGGCTAACGTCAATTATTTTAAAAAATTTTTTTGTATCCTTTTAATATAAAATTGGTTTACGAGAGTTTAATTTTTCAAAAATAAAAAATCCCGCCAACTTTAACGCAGTTTTAGTTTTCAGTAAAAAATTTTTATCCTAAAAAATCCTCAAATATTTGAAACCATTTTGTTAGAACGCGTTTACAAATTCGTAATTTAGATTTTTTAAAACGGCATTTCTTTCTTTGGCGCAAATTGCGGGCGCATACTAAAGAACACGCTTGCTATCGCAACCGCGTATCCTGTGCGCCCATTTTTCCTTTATCTTTACATTACCAAAAAATAACCGCTTGAAAAATTTTATCTTTATCAAGCGGTTTAAATCTTGCAGTTATAATCCTGCGCGAATCTTTATTTTGCGACAACCATTCGGTTAATTGCGCTGAAAAGTGCCATAATCGATGCAGTTATAATATCTGTGTCCATACCCGCGCCCCAATAAATTTTTCCATCTGCGCCGGTAATACTGATATAGGCAATGGCTCGCGCAGATTGTCCAATTTCTAAGGCGTGTTCGTTGTAAGTCAAATTGCTATAGGAAATGTTTAAATTTTTCTGAAGTGCGTTTGAAACTGCGTCAAGTCTGCCGTTGCCGCGTGCGCTGTAGGTTACGTGTTCGCCGTTAATTTCCAAGTCAACACTGCCGCTACGAGTACCGCCCGGCTCTTTCTTCAACTGAAATTCAATCAGTTTGTAAGGTTTTTCGACGTTCACATATTCATCAATGAAAATCTGATAAATTTCGTCAGGCAAAAGTTCTTTATGTTTTCTGTCAGAAACGCCTTTGACGCAATAGCCGAAGTCTTCGCGCATTTTCTTAGGCATATCGACGCCGTAGCGTTGCTCCATAATAAAACCAACGCCGCCTTTGCCACTTTGACTGTTGATTCTGATAACGTCGCCGTCGTATTCTCTGCCAACGTCATGAGGATCAATCGGCAAATATGGAACTGTCCAACGGTCGGGATTTTTTTCGTCTCTCCAGTGCATACCTTTTGCAATGGCGTCTTGATGACTGCCGCTAAACGCTGTAAAGACGAGTGCGCCCGCGTATGGTTGCCTGTCGTGAACGTGCATTCTTGTAACACGCTCATAAATTTCTACAAGTTGCGGCATATTTGTAAAATCTAAATTTGGATTTACGCCCAATGCAAACATATTCATTGCCAAAGTTACAATATCAACATTGCCCGTGCGTTCGCCGTTGCCAAAAAGTGTACCTTCGATTCTGTCAGCACCTGCCAAAAGTCCCAATTCAGAATCTGCCACGCCGCAACCTCTATCATTGTGCGGGTGTAAACTCAAAACAACTTTATCACGGTATTTGAGATTTTTGTTAATGTAGGCAACCTGCGCGGCGTAAACGTGCGGCATTGACATTTCAACAGTTACAGGAATATTTATAATTGGTTTTCTGTCAAGTACGGGTTGCCAAACGTCCAAAACTGCGTTGCAAACTTCAAGCGCGTATTCAGGCTCTGTACCTGTGAAACTTTCCGGCGAATATTCAAAGCGATAATTTGCGCCCGCCTGTTCAGTTAATTCAAGTAAAAGTTTTGCGCCGTCAACTGCAATTTGTTTAATTTCGTCTTTGGACATTTTGAAAACTTGTTCACGTTGTGCAAGCGAAGTTGAGTTATACACGTGGACAATAGCATTTTTTGCGCCCTTCAACGCCTCAAAAGTTTTTTTAATGATATGTTCGCGGGCTTGCGTCAAAACTTGCACAGTAACATCATCAGGAATTAAATTATCTTCAATGAGTTTTCTAAGAAGTGCGTATTCTGTATCAGAGGCGGCGGGAAAACCGACTTCAATTTCCTTAAAGCCAATTTTTACCAACGTTTTATAAAATTCTATTTTTTCGTCCAAACTCATGGGAATTATCAAAGATTGGTTGCCGTCGCGCAAGTCTACACTGCACCAAATTGGAGCTTTTTCAGGGTATTCTTTATTCATAAAACTATAATCGACTTCCGGCGGCATAAAATAACCTTTTGAATATTTTTTGTGATTTTCCATATGAATCTCCTTTCAAATTACCGGCAAATTTTATAACAACCAAATTGCACTGTCAAATATAAAACGCGCCGCCCCTTTCGACGACGCCAATTTTGAAATTATCTGCTGAATAAAAAAATTTTTACCAATACGAAATTTAAAGTTTCTTAAGTAACATCAAAATTTCCGTGCAAACATTTCAACAAAAAAACGCGCCGCCATTTTCGACGACGCGCCAATTTCAAAATAAATCTTTCGGTTTAATATTCCAGTTAATGTAGCGTTTGCGCCCTTTCGTTACTTCGCCAACGTCGATAGCTTTTTTGGGGCAAATATGCAGACAGCCCAAACATTCAACGCAGTTATGATTCCAGACGGGCGAACCGTTTGGACGGCTGATATTTTTCACGGGGCAAATTTTTTCGCACATTCCGCATTTAACGCACTTTGCAACGTCGCAAATAAATTTTTCGTCAAGCGTGGCGCGGCGGCTTTTCCATTCATCGTGCCACTTTTTGCAACTGCCTTTTAAAATTTCCCAGCTTGTATGATTTTCATTTGTAGAAATGGCGGCGGCAATTTTTTTCAGTTGCCAATCTGCGTAAATGTAGCGCAGTTTAATTCGCCAATCGGCGGCAGTGTCTCTTGACATCAGATAATTTGAAACCAAACGCACATACCACGTTGCGTTGAGTTTTAAATTTTTCTCGGCAAGAATGTTTTTAAAATCTTCAAAAGGTCTGCCGAAAAACGGAACGCCGCAAGTACAAATAGCAAAAATATATTTCGTATTCGTAAAATTTAATTTTTGCAAAAATTCCTCAACCAAAATTGGCAAGCCCACATAATGCAACGGAAAAATAAAGCCGACCTTTTCAGCATCGACTTCAAAATTTTTATTGCGTAATTCCTTCGGTATGGAAAAAATTTCTGTACCGGAAGTTTTCAAAACCTGCGCGACGTACAGAGAATTTCCCGTTGCAGAAAAATAAAATATCTTCGTCATAAATTTTCACTTCAAAAAATCAATATCGTATCAATCGCCGAATATATCAGAATGTGTACCTGTTGCCGCCGCCAACAAAATTAATTCGTTTTCACGTATTTGGTACATTAACAGCCAATCTGGTTCAATGTGACATTCTCGAAAATCTTTTAAACTTACGCCTAATTGGTGGTCGCAAAAACTTTCCGGCAAAATTTCACCACGTTGCAATAAATTTAAAACGTCGTTTAACTTTGAGAGATTTTTTCCGCGTTTTTTAGCGCGTTTAACGTCCCTTTTCATTCTGTTGGTATAAACCAGTTGATACACCGTTAATCCTCCAGCATAGATTTTATAGCGTCTTCAGCAGTTTCAAAAGGACCGTGCAAATTGCGATTTAATCTAATGTCTTCAATCGCCTCAATTAAATCTTTCGGCAAATTTTTTTCGTCAATCAAAGAATTTTTTTCATCAAAATTTTTAATCGAGCGTTTAACGGTTTTAATTTTTTTTACAGCAGTTTTCATTTTATAACCTCATAACAAACTTTCAGCAACCGATTGACCGAAATAAATTATACAGCCCATAATAATTACGAACGGCAGGAAAACTTTAACGGCGAATTTCATAATTTGACTTTCGACGCCGTGAATACCGACCGCCGCCACGCCAATAGCGATTGATTGAGGCGAAATAATTTTTCCAACGCACGCGCCGGAAGCATTAGCCGCCGCAACCCACGCTTGCCCAATTTCAGTTGCTCCAATAGCCATTGCCGAATCTGCTTGCAACTTGCCGAAAAGTACGCCGCTCGTTGTAGCAGACCCTGTAATGAATGAACCTGCCGCGCCTATAAGCGGCGAAATGAACGGGTAAAAAGTTCCCGTAGCCGCAACCGTCGTTGTTGCCATTGTCGTTATCATTCCACTATAACCCATTATTCGCGCAGTGCCAATTATCGTTATCATCGTTATAAACGTCGGTATCATTGTTTTAATCGTTCTTCCCAAAACGTGGGACATATCCTGAACGGTTGCGCCTTGTACAAAGCCGGAAATTAACGCCGCCGCCATTATCAATGTACCCGGCGTAACAATCCACGTGAAAGTATAAAGTCCCGCGCCTTCGCCGGTGTAAATCGCTATTGAAGTTTTTACTTGGCTCAAAAATTCATGGATTGGCGGAACAAGTTTTGAAGTTGCGATTAAAAATACAAAAATCAAAATGAATGGCAACCACGCCTTTAAACCTTTTTCAAAAGTTATTTCAGATTTATCTTCGATTGATTGAATTTGATAATCAGGGTCTTTGACAGGAAAATATTTTGCGTACACGATGATTAAGCCCATTGAAAAAATTGCGCCTGCAACGCCGGCAATTCCCGCGCCCATAAAATATCCCGCGCCAATCGCCGGTACTAAAAATCCTAATCCCGCTACAAGGCAAATTGGGATCATTCCTTTTAACGCTTTTAAAGATTGTCCAAAAGTTACAACCATTAAAAATGGCATTATGATTATCAGCGGCGCAAGTTGAATTGTGGTAAACGTGACAATTTGCGCTCCTTCAAATCCCGTGAGTTGTGCAAGTGTCGTAAGCGGCAAGCCGATTGAGCCGTATGACGATTGCATAGCATTTGCCAAAAGACAAACGATAATTGCTGAAATTGGATTTAAACCAATGCTAGCCAACATTGACGCGCCAATAGCAACCGCCGTACCGAATCCCGACATACATTCCAAAAAGCCGCCGAATCCCCACGCAATTAACAAAACTATAACGCGCTGATCCGTGCTTACGGAATTTAACATTTCTTTGATTGTGTCCATACCTTTTGTAAAAACTGACAAATTGTAAGTGAAAATCGCCGCAATGATAACCCAAATGATTGGCCATACCGCCATTGTGCCGCCTTCAAGTGCCGCCGTGAATGTGTCCTGATAAGTCATCCCGAAAAATTCAGTGGCTATAAAAAATGAAATTACAAGTGCTACTGTACAAGCTTGAAACGCGGGCAATTTTAAAACGCTCAAAGCTATTACCAGCCATATTATTGGGACTAACGCCGCAAAAAATAACGTATCCAAAAATTTTCCCTTCCTTCAAAATAGTTTTTGTATATTTTAAACAAAAACGGCGATTTTCCTACCGCCGCTAATTTATTATTTTATATTTTTTTCAATTTGTTCCAAAATTGACGAAAGCCCTTAGGCTGTGGTACAATCTAAACGGTAAAAAATCAGAATCACACCAAACGCCAAAGAGTTTTCTATGTTTAATTTTACAGTCTTTGCGCGTGATTGTCAATCAAAAGAAAGTGAGGGCTGAAATATGATTATTGATTCTTATGAATTGCTTTTTAAAAATTCTCCAATCGAAATGGTACACAAAAAGAACGTCATTTACAAATTTGAGCATTTGGACGATGGGAAAATTTATATTGGAAAAACAATCAGAGAATTAAGAATTAAAATAGACCAACACATCAAAATTAAATCAAAAAGAAGTCACATTGATAATGCAATTAAAAAATATGGGATTGAAAAATTTGATATTGAAGTTATTGCAGAGGCTGACACTGAAGAAGAATTGAACGCGCTGGAAAAATTTTTTATTGAATTTTATGGTTGTAAAGCTCCTAACGGATACAATTTGACAGACGGCGGCGAAGGAATGAGCGGATACCATCATTCACAATCTTCAAAAGAAAAAATATCGAAGACTCATAAAGGAAAATGTTGGAGAAAAGGCTATTCTATGTCGGAAAAAACAAGGATAAATATAAGAAAGTCAAAAATACATTCGGTAAAGTGCGTTGAATTGAATATAAATTTTGAATCAATGACAGATGCAGCAAAATGGGCAGGCGTTGGAGTCAATGCCATAAGCAGCGTATGTAACGGAAAATCGCTTACAGCTGGAGGTTATCATTGGATTAGCACGGACTCTCGTTATCCTTCAAATGTAAAGAAACCTATACCTAAAAAAAATATACAGCCAATACGATGTGTAGAAACAAATGCCGTATTTAATTCTATTTCTGAAGCTGCAAAAAATATTGGAGTTCTACCATCATCAGTAAACGTTGTACTAAACAAAGAAAATCGCACTTCCGGCGGTTACCATTGGATTAGCTTAGACAAATCAAATTTTCATGATTCTAAAAAAAATTTATTTCATAATACTGCTGAAAAACAAGTCTGTTGTATAGAAAAAAATTTAGTTTTTGATTCTATAAAGACGGCTGCAAAATGGGCAGGCGTTTCACATGCAATGATAAGCAAAGCATGTCGTGGAGAACGCAAAACAGCAGCAGGCTATCATTGGCAATATTCCGACGGAAAAAATATTGACATCAAAAAGTTAAAAGAAAAACCAACTGCAAAAAAAGTAAAATGTTTGGAAAAAAACAAAATTTTTAATTCAGTGGTTGATGCTGCAAAATGGGCAGGTGTTTCTGCGTCAGCAGTGGGAAATGCTTGTCGTGGAAAATATAAAACGGCAGGCGGTTATCACTGGAAATTTGCTGACGAAGAAAATTAAACCGAATGGCAATTTACCACGTAATTTTCAGAAATTAAAAAAAGTTTTTTCTGAATTTTCGGCAGGATTTTTACAAGGCGCGTAGAAATTGAATTTTAGATTTAAAGATTAAAAATCAGCGTTGCAGACGTTGAGAGTGTATCCTTAGTAACGAGGAGGTTTTCTTTCATGGGAAAAACTGAATGTTTGGGTATGATACTTGCGGGAGGACAAGGTAGTCGCCTTCGCGATCTCACGCGAACTGTTGCAAAACCTGCAGTGCCTTTTGGCGGCAAATATCGTATTATTGATTTTCCGCTTTCAAATTGCGTCAATTCCGGAATCAACAAAGTAGGAATTGCAACCCAGTATAAGCCTTTCGCCTTACATACGTATCTTGGCGCGGGCACTAGTTGGGATTTAGACCGTACCGGCGGCGGCTTGTTTGTACTTCCGCCTTATGCACGTGAAAAAGGCGGCGATTGGTATCGCGGCACGGCTGATGCAGTTTATCAGAATTTGAATTTTATTGACTTGATTGATCCCGAATATGTCATTATTCTTTCCGGCGACCATATTTACACAATGAATTATGCGTGGATGCTTGAATCTCACAAAAACAACAATGCTGACGTTACAATCGGCGTTTTTGAAGTTCCTTGGGAAGAAGCTCCGCGTTTCGGCATTATGGCTACTGATAAGGAAACAGGACGTATTGTAGAATTCCAAGAAAAACCGAAAGAACCAAAGTCTAATTTGGCGTCAATGGGTATTTACATTTTTACAACTTCATTCTTGAGAAAATATTTGCTTGAAGACGGCGAAAACGAAAATTCCAGCCACGACTTCGGTAACGATTTAATTCCCAAAATGTTGAATGACGGCGCAAGAATGTTTTCATACGCCTTTGACGGCTACTGGAAAGATGTTGGAACGATTGAAAGTCTCTGGCTTGCAAATATGGATTTATTGGAAGATACGCCGCCATTTGAACTCAATGGCGATTGGAAAATTTATTCTTCAAATCCATCAATGCCGCCTCACTATGTAGGACCGGACGCCATTGTTAAACGCTCAATGATTAGCGAAGGTGCAAAGGTTCTTGGTACAGTTGAACATTCCGTAATTTTCCCGGGCGCAACAATCGGCAAAGGCGCAAGAGTTACCAATTCTGTAATTTTCCCGGGTACTGTTATCGAAGATGGCGCAGTTGTTGATTATGCTATTCTCGCGCAGGACGTTACCATTAAAGCCGGTGCCAAAGTCGAAGGCAAAGAAAACGAAATTTCCGTTATAGCTGAAAACGAAGTTGTCGGTTAATTTGTAATTAAAATTATCAGTTAGGATTAACCCCTATAAAAACAGGAGGTGCTCTGCATTGAAAACAGTAGTGGGGATTGTAAATCTTCAAGAAAGCAATGAATTAATTAGAGAATTGGCGGCAACTCGTGCGGTAGAGGCTCTGCCGTTCGCCGGTCGTTATCGCGTCGTCGATTTTTCTCTTTCAAATATGATTAATTCCGGAATTAGTTCAGTTGGTCTTATGTTGCCGGATTATTCCCGCGCAATTTTAGATCATATTCGTTCTGGTAAAGACTGGGATTTGGCGCGTCGTCGTGACGGTTTAACTTATCTTCCCGCCGCTCTTCCGGGAAGTGATGCCCGCAAAGGCGATTTAAAAGATATTTATGCCAACTTAGATTTTGCTGAACTTAGCGATAAAAAATATGTACTCTTCGTAAATGGCAGCTACGTTTATAACATTGATTTTAAAAACGTTCTTGATTGCCATAAAAAATCTGGCGCAGATATTACCGTGCTTTATAAAACCGTCGAAAATGACAGACCCGGCAAAACAGTTGTCATCGAAACAAGCACTAATGGAATTGTTACGGACATTGCAGAAACAAATAACGTTAAAAAAGGACAAAAAGCCGTTTTGAGCGCGTATTTAATGCCTGTTCCTACTTTCGCTTATATCGTTCGCTCAACTTACGAACGCGGCGGACAAGATTTCTTGATTGATGGAATTATGCGCCACGCAAGCGAACAAAAAATTGCTGCTTACGAACACAAAGGCTACGTTGCAAGAATTAATTCAACTGAAGCTTACTACAAAGCTAACCGCGATTGTCTCAATCCTGAAATTTGGGCTGAACTTTTCATGAACAAGGAACGCCCAATTTTCACGAAAGTTAAAGACGAAGTGCCGGTACAATACAAAGATACTGCTGAAGTTAAAAATTCACTCATTGCCAACGGTTGCATAATTCGCGGCAGAGTTGAAAATTCTATCATCTTCAGAGGCGTAAACGTCGGCAAAGGCGCAGTAGTCAAAGATTGTATCCTTATGCAACGTTGCGATGTTGAAGACGGCGCACGCGTCGAAAATGTCATTTGCGATAAAAACGTTATGATAACCAAAAATCGTTGGCTTAAAGGCGTTGAAACTTTCCCTTATATCGTTACCAAAAATGCCAGAATCTAATTTTGTTGTCTCAATTTTTTTGAGACACTAAAATAATCGTAAAAAATGAAAGGCGGCGAATTTTACCGGCGAGAAATTCATAACTCGGCGTGGAAATTCGCCCCTTTCTATGATTTAAATTCGTGCTTTTAAATTGCGTGGATTTAAATTTGATTTTTATAAATCGCCTGCATCTTTCGTTATCTCCTGTATGCGGCGAAATTAAATTTTAAGGAGGGTTCCTGTTTGGCAAAAGAAATTGAGAAAAAAGCCGCAGTCAGCAAGGAATATGAAAAACTCAAAGAAAATTTGAAAAATCGTTTTATCAGTTCGGCGCATATTATGTTTGGACGTGATATTAACGAATTGCCAATGAGTGATATTTATAAAACCGTTGCGGCAGTGGCTAAACAAATTATTTCGGAAAACTGGATTAAAACCAACAAGGCTTACATGGATCGTCAAGTTAAGCAGGTTTACTATTTTTCAATCGAATTTTTGATGGGCAGACTTTTAAAATCTAACTTAATAAATCTCGGAATTGATGAAGCGTTCCGTGAAGTTATGGAAGATTTAAATTTGAATCTTGATGACGCCATTGAAGAAGAACCTGACGCAGGTTTAGGAAATGGCGGCTTAGGTCGTCTTGCCGCTTGCTTTATCGATTCATTGGCGGCTCATCGTTTACCCGGTCACGGTTGCAGTATTCGTTATCAGTATGGACTTTTTGAACAGAAAATTATTCAAGGGCAACAAGTTGAAATTCCTGATAATTGGCTGCGCGACGGATTTGCATGGGAATATCGCAAGCCGGATAAAGCTATTAACGTTAAATTTAACGGCAACGCTTACATGAAGGAACAAGGCGACGGCTCTTTAAAGCTTGTTCACGAAGATGCTATGGTTGTTATGGCTGTTCCTTATGATGTGCCTATTGTCGGTTATCACAACAAAACGGTAAACACTTTGAGACTTTGGAACGCTGAAGTTAATCGTGATTTTTCAGATTACGGTATGTTGACACATGAACAAATGCGAGCCAAAAATGACTACAGAAACTTTGTTGAGAGTATTACGCAATATCTTTATCCTGATGACAGCTCCAACGAAGGACGCAGAATGCGTTTGATTCAAGAATACTTTATGGTTTCAGCAGGTACTCAAAGTATCGTTCGCCATTTCGTTCGCGCAGGTTTCAATATTCGTGAATTTGATAAAAAAATTGCTATTCATATCAACGATACACACCCCGCGTTGTGCGTTGCAGAATTGATGCGCTTGCTTGTTGATGAATACGGGCTTGAATGGAATGAAGCGTGGGTTATCACAAGAAATACAATGGCTTATACTAACCATACAATTATGCCGGAAGCGTTGGAGCGTTGGCCTGTCGATATGTTCAAAACTTTGTTGCCGCGTATTTACATGATTATTGACGAAATTAACCGCCGCCACGTTGAATACGTCCGCGCACGTTTTCCGGGCAATGTTGACAAACTCCGCGCAATGTCAATTATCGAAAATGGCGAAGTTCATATGGCTAGACTTGCTGTTGTCGGCTCACATTCTGTAAACGGCGTTGCAAGAATCCATTCTGATATTTTAAAATCAACAACTTTGCACGACTTCTACGAATATTGGCCCCGAATGTTTAATAACAAAACTAACGGTATTACACACCGCCGCTGGTTAATGGGCGCAAATCCCGAACTTGCAAACTTGATTGATAAAACTATTGGCAGTCGAATTTGGCACAGACACCCTGAACAACTTGATTTATTGAATGAGGCTGTAGACGACAAGATAGTTTTGGAAAGACTCGGCGAAATTAAACACATTCGCAAAGTTGCACTTGCCGAATACGTCAAAAAGCATGCCAATATTGATGTCAATCCTGACACTTTGTTTGATATTCAAGTTAAACGTATTCATTCATACAAACGCCAACTTATGAACATTTTGCACATTATGTGGCAGTATGAAAAACTTAAAACAGATCCCAGTTACAATCCACCGGCAACAACTTATTTCTTTGGCGGTAAAGCCGCTCCAGGTTACTACATTGCAAAAGAAACTATCAGATTGATTCTTGCAGTTGCGGCGAAGATTAACAATGATCCTTCGATTAACGGCAAATTAAAAGTCGTCTTCATTGAAAATTTCGGCGTTTCCATTGGTGAAATTGTTTATCCTGCGGCTGATGTTTCTGAACAAATTTCTACCGCGTCAAAAGAGGCGTCGGGTACAGGCAATATGAAATTTATGATGAACGGCGCAATTACTTTGGGAACTTTGGACGGCGCAAATGTTGAAATTCGTGAGGCGGTCGGCGATGATAACATTGTTATTTTCGGCTTAAAAGCGGGCGAAGTTTTGCGCTATTACGAAACAGGCGAATACAACGCATGGCAAGAATACAACAGCAATCAAAATGTAAAAACCGTTGTAAACAAATTGACAGACGGCACTTACGGCAATTTCCAATCCCTGCGCGATTATCTTATGGGCGGCGACGAATTTTTCATTATGAAAGATTTTAACGCTTACATTGACGCACACAACGAAATTTACGCCCGTTATCAAGACAAATGGGGCTGGCTTAAATCTGCCGCCATTAACATTGCAAATTCAGCGCGTTTCTCGTCAGATAGAACGATTGACGAATACGCGGACGAAATTTGGGGAATTGTCCCTTGTAAAATTCAGTAATTAAAACCTAAAAAATCAAAGGAGGCTGAACTTGTGAAAACTTCCGAACTCAGCGAATATGATTTATATTTATTCCATCAGGGAACAAATTTTCATGCTTATGAAATGCTCGGCGCACACTTTATCGAAAAGGACGGCAAAAAAGGCGTTCGCTTTGCAGTCTGGGCGAAAAATGCAAAGTCTGTTAGCGTCGTTGGCGACTTCAACAACTGGGATACCCGCGTTAATAAAATGATTCGTCTTAGCGACGGCGAAACTTGGGAAATTTTTATCGAAGGTTTGAAACAGGGCGACAAATACAAATACGCCATTGAACCGCAATGGGGCGGACCGCACATTTTGAAGGCTGATCCTTACGGCTTTTTCGCAGAGAAAAAACCTAATACCGCGTCACGTCTTTACAATATGGAAACTTACCAATGGGGCGACGGCGAATATATGGAGGCAAAATCAAAAGAATCTTCCTACAGCCGCCCAATGTTGATTTACGAAGTGCATGCCGGTTCTTGGCAACGTAAAGGACGCGGAAATAGCGACGTTGACGACGTTTATCTTTCCTACCGTGAATTAGCTGACAGGTTAATAGCTTACGTCAAAAAAATGAATTACACACACATTGAATTTATGCCAATGACGGAGCATCCTTTTGACGGTTCTTGGGGTTATCAAACTACAGGCTACTATGCCGCTACAAGCCGTTATGGTGAGCCGGATGATTTCCGCTATTTCATTGAAACGGCACACAAAAACGGTATCGGCGTTATTATGGACTGGGTACCCGGTCATTTCTGCAAAAATAACGAAGGTCTGCGCGAATTTGACGGCACTAACCTTTATGAATCTGACAATCCGCAACTTGCAGACAACAAAGGCTGGGGTACAATCAATTTTGACTACGGACGCACTGAAGTTCACAGCTTTTTAATTTCCAACGCGCTTTTCTGGTTTGAAGAATACCACATTGACGGCTTGAGAATTGACGGCGTTGCAAATATGCTTTACCTTAACTTTGGACGCGAAGAAGGCGAATGGACGCCGAACAAATACGGCGATACAGGCAACCTTGAGGCGATTGAATTTATTAAAAACCTCAACGAAGCAGTTTTCAAATATCACCCCAACGCTTTAATGATGGCTGAAGAATCTACTGACTGGCCTTTAATTTCTAAGCCGGTTTATATGGGCGGTCTCGGCTTTAACTACAAGTGGAATATGGGCTGGATGAATGACATGTTAAAATATGTCAGCTTAGATCCAATTTACCGCAAATGGAATCATGACAAAGTTACATTCTCGTTTATGTACGCTTTCAGCGAAAACTTTATTTTGCCGCTTAGTCATGATGAAGTTGTTCACGGCAAATGCTCCCTTATTGAAAAAATGCCCGGCGATTATTGGCAGAAATTTGCAGGTCTGCGCGGTTTCTTCGGTTACTGGATGGCTCATCCCGGCAAAAAACTTTTGTTCATGGGCGGCGAATACGGGCAATTCATTGAATGGAATGAAAATGACAGCTTAGATTGGCACTTAGTTGAACAGTACGAAAAACATACTCAAATGCAGAAATATTCAGCGGCGTTGAATAAATTCTACTGCGATAACAAAGCTTTCTGGCAGGTTGATTTTGATTGGAACGGCTTCCAGTGGATTGACTGCAACGACAATGATAACAGTATTGTTTCCTTCATTCGCAAGGCAAAAGACGGCGAAGATTATATTATTGCGGTCTGCAACTTTACGCCTGAAGTGCGCGTTGGCTACAGAATCGGCGTACCTGACAAAGGCGCGTATGTTGAAGTCTTCAACTCTGATAATGAAGAATTTGGCGGCAGTGGCGTTAAAAATGAAGGAGATTTGTTGACTCAAGAAGTTGCTTGGCATAATCGCGGACAGTCTATTGAAATTAGAGTTCCGCCGCTTGCTACAATTTATTTGAAGTACAAGAAAGAAAATGCTTGAAAAAATTATTAAATCGCTCGGTCTTGATTCAATAAATTTTGTGTCGTCAATCGAAGTTATTGAGGCGGGAACGCTCGTAGAAACGATTGATTTAAATGAATCAAACGAATTGAAATTAACCAAAGAAATTAAAACTTCCGAAAAAAGACGGCGCGGGCGTCCAAAACTTACCGCACAGCAAAAAGCCCTTGCACAATTCAAACGTGCGGCGGGTAAAACTAAAAAATTTGCGATCGGTGAAGAACCAAACAGGCGCACGCTTTAACTGAATTTGAAAATTAATTACAAGTCAAAGGCGGCGGGAGTTATTAACCGCTCCTGGTCTATGACTATAAACAGTAATGGAGGTTATATTTATGAAAGTTCTTTATGTAGCATCGGAAGCGAATCCTTTTGTAAAAACCGGTGGATTGGCTGATGTTGCCGGCTCTCTTCCAAAAGAATTGAAAAAACAAGGCGTAGACGTGCGCGTTATTATGCCGAAATTCGGTAAAATCAAAGAAGAATTCCGCAACAAAATGGAACACGTTTACGACGGACAAATTAACGTTTCATGGCGCAGTAAATACGTTGGTATTGACAAATATGAACTTGACGGCGTAACTTTTTACTTTGTCGATAACGAAGAATATTTTTACCGTGATGGTCTTTACGGCTACGACGACGACGCGGAAAGATTTTCATTTTTCTGCCGCGCAATTCTGAATTGCTTACCGGCTATTGATTTCTTCCCTGATGTTATCAACGCCAACGATTGGCACGCAGGACTTGTTCCCGTACTTTTGAAACTTGAACATATGGGCGACGAACGCTACGCCGGAATTAAAACTCTGTACACAATTCACAATCTGAAATATCAAGGCGTTTTCCCAAAAGACGTTATGGGCGATGTACTCGGCTTGGATTGGAAATATTTTAACAACGGCGACTTGGAATTTTATGACGCTGTAAACTTTATGAAGGGCGGAATTATTTATGCTGATTACGTTTCAACCGTCAGCAAAACTTACGCTCAAGAAATTCAATATGAATATTTCGGCGAACATTTGGACGGCTTGCTCCGCGCCCGCAAAGATAATCTTTATGGTATCGTAAACGGTATTGACTACGACGTTTATAACCCCGCAACTGATAAAGATTTATTCGTTCGTTACGATAACACAGACGCTTATAACGCCTTTGAACGTAAGGGCGATAACAAAGTTAAACTTCAAGAAATTTTGGGACTTCCGCAGGATCGCAAAGTTCCGGTTGTTTCAATGGTTACCCGCCTTGTTGCTGCAAAAGGTTTAGACTTGGTTGTTAGAATGATGGATGAACTTTTACAGCATGAGGACTTCCAATTTATTTTACTTGGTACAGGCGATAAAGTTTATGAAGATTGGTTTAAAGGTTTGGCGTGGCGTTTCCCGCAAAAAGTTTCTACCAATATTTATTTCTCAAACGAACTTGCACAAAGAATTTATGGCGCGTCAGATATTTTCTTGATGCCGTCTAACTATGAACCGTGCGGAATTGGTCAACTTATCGCAATGCGTTATGGCGCGGCTCCTGTCGTTCGTGAAACCGGCGGATTGAAAGATACTGTTCATCAGTACGACAAATACGAATCCACCGGCAACGGCTTTGTATTCTCAAACTACAACGCTCATGAAATGATGTACGCTTTGAAACGTGCGCTTAGCACTTACGGCAATTTTGATATTTGGATTAAGATTGTTTCAAATGCAATGACAAGCGATTACAGCTGGACAGAATCTGCACGCGAATACAAACAACTTTATGAACAATTAACCGGTAAATAATTTAGGAAACAGGAAACAGTTTTTAGGAGACAGAAAATTTTTTCTTAATTCCTCGAAAGCCCGGCGAGTGAATTTTCTCTCGTCGGGTTTTTTCTTTATAAAGGAGGTGATTTTATGGCTAACTTGAATTCAAATCGAAAAATTTGTAAAAATTGCGGGCGTTCGTTTATTGGAAAACCCGGCGAAGATATTTGCAGTATTTGCGCGGCAGCTATTTCTTCGTTAAATAACAAAGAAGGCAGACACCAACTTGAAAAAGTAAGAAATTATATTCGCGGACATCAAGGCGCGTCTGATGATGAAGTTATGGAAAATACCGGCGTTTCAAAAAAATTCCTGCGCGATATGACAAAGTCCGGTTACCTTCATAATAATGCGCAACTTTTTAACAATGTCCGTTACTGCGCCAAATGCGGCAAAAGAATTCAGAGTGGCTCATATTGTACCGAATGTTTTAATAGCCTTCGTCTTACGACACGAAGGACAACTGTACGCAATGATTTATTTGCTCAATCAACCTCCAAAATTGAAACGCGCGAAATTGCCGACATTGGCAAGGAAATTTTAATTGTAGATTGTGACGAATTAAATTTGAACACGACAAAATATATTATGGAAATGGGACTGCCGAATTACACAATTTCCACCGCTACAAGTCAAAACGCCGCCATGAATATCTTGCACGTAACAACCCCAAAACTTATACTGTTGGACGATGCCGTTACCCGCACTTTTGACGGTATGACAATCTTAAAGGCTGTTCGTTCAGATCCAATCGGCAAAAATATAAAAATTATGATGTCCTCCAATTCCCCGCAAAAAGAAAATGTTGTACGTGCATTTTTGATGGGCGTACAAGATTATTTGACTAAACCTTTTGCCCCAAAAGATTTAATTGAGCGCGTCATTAAAACTTTAAATTCTAAAATGCTTACCGCCGTACAGCGAAGAGTATTTAAAATTTTGATTATCGAAGACAACAGCAGCGATTTAGAAATTGAAAAAGAAATTTTAAAAAATCAATTCACGTGCGAAATTTTGACGGCACAAAATGGAATAGAAGGCTTGTGGGTTTTAAATGAAAATCCAGTAGATTTGATTCTAGTGAGCTTAGATATGTCATTTATGGACGGCTTGCAACTTTTAGCATTTATTCGCCGAGATGATAAACTGCGCAAAATTCCCGTTATAATAATGTCAAATTCAAATGATTCTAGTTTTAATGAAACTTTCGCAAATGCTGCTGTTAAAGGATACGTCAAAAAACCAATATTCACGCAAGAAAATTTAATTTTGATAGGTGATGCGCTTGAAAAACGTAAAAATAATTGAGGTGATTTTGTGACGGTTGAAAAAAATTTATTTCTGTACAATTTGGCGGTAGTTTCGATAATGAAAAATGAAGCTCCCTACGTCAAAGAATGGCTGGACTATCACATTTTGGCGGGCGTGGAACATTTTTACATTTATGATAATGAAAGTCCCGACAACCTCAAGGAAGTTTTGCAACCGTACATTGACTCCGGAACGGTAACTTATAAATTTTATCCCGGCAAGGCGCGGCAATATGAAGCGTACAATGAGGCGGTACAAAATTACAAATTTTTCTGCCGGTACATGGCTTTTATCGACGCCGACGAATTTATTTTTCCGCAAAATAATAAAAGCATTGTCGAAGTAGCGGACGAAATTTTAAAAGATTATCCGAAGGCGGGCGGACTTGTAGCAAATATTTATTATTTCGGCTCAAACAATTTGGAAACTGCCGACTATTCAAAGGGCGTTTTAGAAAGATTTACGCGCCGCGCTCCCATCGATTGGGTTCCGATGATTGGCAGTCAAAAAAATATGCCGGGCGGTACAACGCACGTCAGCACTATCACGAATCCCCGCCGCGTTCGATATTTCGGAAACCCACATTTTGCAAAGTACTTTGACAGTTACCACGCGATAAACTCGGACGGCGGCGAAGTGCAACTTTTTTTTAATAATCCTCCGCTGGTTGACAAAATTGTAATGAATCATTATTCTGTTAAGTCGAAGGAAGAATATTTGGCAAAAATTTCACGCGGTACGGCGGACAACGCCCGAAATATTTACAATCTCGAAAAGTTTAATAAAGACGACCATAACGAAGTTTTTGACGACAGCATTTTAAAATATCGTGATACGCGCCCAAAATTTCAACTTGAAACAAACGCGGCGAAGAATCAGCGTGTTTTTAATGCAATGCTTAGGATTTTAGCGGCGAATTTTGGCAGAAATGTTTCAAAAAATATTTTTGCCGATAAGATGGAAACTTTTTTAATTTGTCGAAGAGTTGCAGCGTACCTGCGCGAAAAATCTTTTAATGATATAGCGGGCAATTTTTTTGAAGAAATATCGCTGGATGCAATTAATAAAACCTTGACAACGACGGTAACGGGATTGGATTTAAGATTGCTGATAAACGAATTGCCAAATATTTTGCCGCTGAAATATGCCGCTGCGGAAAGTATTCGCCAATCTTGCCTGAAAATAATTCCGAAATATATGGACACATTCAGAAAACCTACAGTACCGAATTGGCGGGAATTTACGCAACTGCAATACGTGCTGGAAATGTTAAAAGCCTTTGAACCGAAGAATAGGGGCTAGGATTTAGGGGTTAGGAGTTAGGTTTTAGGTTTTAGGTATTAGATATTAATTTTTACTGAAATATTTGGCGCGTCATTGATTTCAGATAGAGCTAGTGAGTTGAAGTTACGGAAAACTAGGATAGATATACAACGCAGAAATTACAACAACCTTAAGAAATCCTGACGCGCCGTGAAAAGCACTTTTCTTTGGTACTTGCGCGGTCGCGTAGCGAGCGTGCTCTTTAGTACTTTTTTGCTTTGGAAAAAGAAAGTACATAAAAAAAATCTTGCCTACAAATTTTAAAACAGCGAAAAATAAAATGGAGGTAATTTTGTGGCAGTGGATAAAAATTTATTTCTGTATAATTTGGCGGTAGTTTCGATAATGAAAAATGAAGCTCCATACGTCAAAGAATGGCTGGACTATCATTTATTGGCGGGCGTGGAACATTTTTACATTTACGATAATGAAAGCCCGGACAATTTAAAAGAAATTTTGCAACCGTACATTAACGCGGGGATTGTGACTTACAAACTTTATCCCGGCAAGGCGCGACAATATGAAGCGTACAATGAGGCGGTACAAGATTATAAATTTCTCTGCCGGTACATGGCTTTTATCGACGCCGACGAATTTATTTTTCCGCAAGAAAATAAAAGCATTGTTGAAGTAGTGGACGAAGTTTTGGCAGATAAACCGAACGCGGGCGGGCTTGCCGCAAATATTTATTATTTTGGATCGAACTTTCAAGAAAAAGCCGATTATTCACGCGGCGTTTTGGAAAGATTCACGCGCCGTGCTCCAACTGATTGGACGCCACTTATTGGAGCTCAACAAAATATTCCCGGCGGTACTGCCCACGTCAGCACTATCACAAATCCACGCCGAGTAAATTTTTTTTTCAATCCACATTTTGCAGTTTATCTTGAAGGTTTTCACGCAGTCAACGAAAACGGCGGTATCGTTCCAAGTTTTTCAAACAATCCGCCAACTGTCAATAAAATTGCAATGAATCATTATTCTGTTAAATCTTTTGAAGAGTGGCAAGCTAAGGTAAAACGCGGTACGGCTGACGCTTACCACAATATTTACAATTTAGAAAAATTCAAGGAAGACGACCATAACGAAGTTTTTGACGACAGCATTTTAAAATATCGCGCCGCACGTATCATTCAAACCGGCGGCACTGTAAAATTGGCTGATTATCCAAAATGTTATAATATTCTCCTGCAAAATATTTCGCCGGTATTTACAAAAAATCCACCAAATGAATTTTTTAAAGGCAAAACCGAACTTTTTTTAGTTTGCAGAAGATTAGCTGAACATTTGGGCGAAAAATTTTTAGACGAAAAATCAAGCAAATTTTTTGAAGAAGCGGCATTGAATGCAGTTTACAGGACGCTATATTCAAATATTATGTGGTCAGACGTAAGACTATTGATAAACGAACTGCCAAAAATTTTATCGCTGAATTATCCTGTAGTTGAAAAAATTCGGCAGGCAAGTATAGTTTTAATTCCGCAAATGCTAAACGCTTTCCGAGTTTACGACGCCAACGCGTGGAAAGAATTTGTAAACTTGAAATATATTTTGGCAATGTTGCAAGATTTTAATTCTTACGAACATAAAAAATAATTTTTGCCAAAAATTTTATACAAAAAAATTTAAGGAGCTGGTCAAATGGATAAAAAAAATATCGAACACAATTCACAAAACATTTATTACCGTTCGACAGTCGGCGCGGTTGAGGCAGGCAGTCAAATTCGTCTCGGTATTCGTATCAACACCGAAGAAACTGTAAGACAAGTTTTACTGCACACTTGGAGCGACGGCAGCGGCGAAAAATGGACTAACCTTTCAACCCGTGACGACGCTAAATCTAAAGAAAAATTTTACTCAATCGAAGTTACGATGCCGGAAAAAGGTTGCCTTGTCTGGTACTATTTTATTATCGTGACTGCTGACAGAACGTATTATTACGGCAACAATCCTGAACAACTCGGCGGTATTGGCGAACTTTATTTTGACTACGCGCCGCCCGCCTTCCAAATTACCGTCTACCAAAAGGGCGCAAAAACTCCAGATTGGTTCAAACATTCGGTAATGTATCAAATTTTCCCTGACAGATTTTATCGCGCAGGAAATGAAATTATCGAAAAGCGCGGCGCAGTCTATCACGCAAGCTGGAAAGATGATCCCTGCTACTACAAAGACGTTGATACAAATGATATTGTGGCTTACGATTTTTACGGCGGCAACCTGCGCGGCGTCGAAGAAAAACTTGACTACCTCAAAGAGTTGGGAATTTCTACAATTTATTTCAATCCCGTTTTTGAATCTGAAAGTAACCACCATTACGACACCGGCAATTATCACAAGATTGATCCGATTTTGGGAACGAACGAAGATTTTAAACATTTGATAGACGTTGCACGCTCCAAAGGAATTGCGATAATTATTGACGGCGTTTTCAGTCACACCGGCAGTAACAGCATTTATTTCAATCGCAACGGGCAATATGATTCTGTTGGCGCGTTTCAGTCCAAAGATTCGCCTTACTTTGAATGGTACAGTTTCAGAAATTATCCAACTGATTATGAAAGTTGGTGGAATTTCCCGACGTTGCCGAATGTTAGAGAAATTACGCCGTCATATATGGATTTTATAATTAGAGACAATGACAGCGTTTTAAAGCATTGGGTACGCGAAGGAATTTCCGGCTGGCGTCTTGATGTCATTGACGAATTGCCCGCCGAATTTTCGCAGTTGTTTTTTGCTGAATTGAAAAAGGCGAATCCCGATGCAATTATGATTGGCGAAGTTTGGGAAGACGCCTCAAATAAAATTGCTTACGGCGTACAGCGTCAATATTTGTGCGGTTATGAAATGGATTCTGCGATGAATTATCCGTGGCGCGAACATTTGTTCAATTTTATTTTGGGACACATTGACGGCGATATTTGTATGAAACGAATGGAAAGTCTGCGCGAAAATTATCCGAAAGAAAATTTCTATGTTATGATGAATTTAATTTCAAGTCATGACATTATGCGCCCCGTTACGATTTTTGGCGAAGCTCCGTATTATGACAAAATGCCGGCGATTGAACAGGCGAAATTTAAACTTGATGAAGAACATGAAAAACTTGGTAAAGCGCGTTTGAAAATGGCGGCGTTGTGGCAAATGACTTATCCCGGCGTCCCGTGCATTTATTACGGCGATGAAATTGGTATGCAAGGTTTCAAAGACCCGACTAATCGCCGCCCTTATGATTGGGAAAACGGCGACAAAGATTTACTTGAAACGTACAAAAAATATATTCAAATTCGCAACAAGAATTTAGTTTTGCAGACGGGCGAATTTTTACCGTTGCCTTGTTACGGCGATATTTTTGCCTACGCAAGAGTTATTCGCAACGGTCGTGACGTTTTCGACAATGACGCGCAAAACGACGCTTTCTTGGTGGCGTTTAACCGTTCAACTGACGAAGTTAAAGACGTTTCATTTGACGTTAGCGATTTTGCGGGCGGCGTATTTGTTGACGCCTTTGAACCGGCGAACGTGCAAAAACATTATCCCGTTACACGCGGCAGAGTTGCTTTTAAATTGCAACCGTTGGAAGGCGTTTTACTTCATCACGTGCCGCAGAAAAAAAATTATGATCGTCGCGCAGGAATTTTATTGCATCCAACGAGCTTGCCTTCAAAATTCGGTATTGGCGATTTGGGCAAAGAGGCGTTTGAATTTATCGACTACCTTAAAGCGGCGGGACAAAGTATTTGGCAAATGTTGCCGCTTAATCCTGTTGGTTTCGGTTATTCGCCGTATCAATCGCCCTCCGCGTTTGCAGGTAACCCAATGCTCATATCGCCCGCAGATTTGGTTTCTAGGGGCTTTTTAAGCGAAGATGATATAAAAGTACCCTCGAAGCCGTTCAAGGCGTCTACAGTCGAATTTGAGCGCGTGTGGAGCTTTAAATCTGCCTTACTCAAAAAAGCGTTTATCAATTTCAAGGCTAAACTTTCAACAGATGAAAATTTGAAGGCGTTCTTTGAAAAGTTCCGCGCTGATGAATCTTACTGGCTTGAAGATTATGCACTTTTCGCCGCGTTGAAAATTAAAAATAACAATTCTTACTGGATTGAATGGGACGAAAAAATTAAAAACCGCGACGCAGAAACGCTTGAAAAATTGCGTAAAGATTTAGCTGATGAAATTTTGTACGTTGAATTTGAACAATATATTTTCAGTGTACAGTGGCAGAAATTGCACGCTTACGCAAATGAACGCGGTATTCAAATTTTCGGCGATATGCCAATTTTCGTATCTGCGGACAGCGCGGACGTTTGGGCTAATCCAAAACTTTTCCAACTGCTTGAGACGGGCAGACCTGAAAAAGTTGCAGGAGTACCGCCGGATTATTTCAGTGCGACAGGTCAACTTTGGGGAAATCCTCAATACGATTGGGACGCAATGAAGGAAGAAAATTATCGTTGGTGGAAGTTGCGCTTTAAGAAACTTTACAATCTTGTTGACATTGTGCGAATTGATCATTTCAGAGGCTTTGAGGCTTATTGGTCGGTTGACGGCGACGCGGAAACTGCCATTGACGGCGAATGGATTAAAGGACCCGGTAAACCTTTCTTTGACGTTATCAAAAAAGAATTTGGCGACGCGGCGCAAATTGTAGCCGAAGATTTGGGCGTTATCACTGATGAAGTTGAGCAACTGCGTCAAGATTGCGGTTTTCCCGGTATGAAGATTTTACATTTTGAATTGCATTTTAACGAAGATGGGCGAATTGGCTTTGTTGCGCCGGAAAATTCTTTGACGTACACCGGCACGCACGATAACAATACAACTGTTGGCTGGTTTATGGAAGATGTGGACAATTTGAGCAAGCCCACCATTGCGGCGTTACTCGGTGCAGATGCCCGCCGTCCTGATGACGTTTGCCAAAAATTGATTGAATTTGCTTACGCCTCTGATTCGCGTTTTGCGATTATTCCAATGCAAGACGTGTTGAAACTTGACAGCCGCAGTAGAATGAATACGCCCGGCACTGTTGGCACAAACTGGGCGTGGCAACTTAAGCCGGATTATCAGTTGGAGGCAGAAGCCGGCAAGTTGAAGGCGTTGTGCAACAAATATCTTAGATAATAGCGGTTAGGGGTTAGCTGTTAGCGATTAGGAATTTTTTCCCTAACCCCTTTAGCCTAACCACTAACCCCTGAAACGAAAGGAGCGCGGACGTTGGCAGCAGATAACAGTTTTGTAGTTGAAAAAACCTGCCCAATTTGCGGACAAGAAACACGAGTAATAAAAACGCGGTCGCGGCTTGTAGTTGAAAAACGCGATGAAGATTTATGCGTTCACTACAAGGGCTTTAATCCATATTTTTACAGAATTTGGATTTGCGAACATTGCGGCTTTGCGGCGGACGAAACTACTTTTACTTCGCCAATGCCAAATAAACACCGTGAAAAATTGCGGGAGTTTCTCAAACACAAAGATTTAGAAATTGAATTTAGCGAAGTGCGAACATTGCCGGACGCCGTCGGCTCTTTTATTATGGCGTTGGTGTACCTTGACATTATCAACGGTCCCGCTTCTAAAAAGGGCTCGTATAATTTAAATGTGGCGTGGCTGTATCGTGAATTGCCGGACTACATCGACGAAGAAAATAAATATTTGGCGTTAGCGGCTGAACAATTTGATGAATCGCTTGCAAAGGAGCGTTATCCTATTGGCGGCTTGTCTGATATGGCGGCAATTTATTTGATTGGCGCAATTTATTACCGGCTCGGAAATATTGAAAAGTGTACTCAATATCTTTCCAGAATTATCAGCGATCAAGAAATTCGCAACCGTGAGCCAAAAGTTTTTGATAAAGCTCGTGACTTGTGGGGCGATATTCGCGCAGATAAGAAAAAAGCCGCTAAAAAGTAGAGGCTAAAGGCGAAAGACTAAAGGCTAAGGATTTAAAACTTTAGCCTCTAGTCTTTTGTCGCTAGTCTTTGAATTTCGACCGAAGGGAGGAATTTTTTTGAAGAAGGCGTTAAAATTTTTGGGCGTGGCACTTAGTTTTATTGGAATTTTTACAGCGACGCCGGACGCCAATGCAAAACGTAAAAAAATTGAGCCGGAAAAAATTTTGTACATTCCGCACGATAACCGCCCGATTGTTTACAATCAAACTATTGAAATTATCGAAAAGGCGGGTTATCAAGTCATTGTACCGCCAAAAGAAATTATGGGCAGCCGTGACGATTTGGGCAATCCTGACAGATTGTGGGAATGGCTTGAACAAAATACCAAAAAAGATATAAAAGCCGCTGTAATTTCGGCGGATTCTATGCTGTACGGCAGTTTAGTTTCTTCGCGTAAACATCAATACGATAAGCAAGTTATTTTGGAACGTGCCGAACTTTTCCGGGATTTTCGCAAGAAACATAAAAAGTTGCCAATTTATGTTTTTGGCTCGGTAATGAGGACGCCGCGCAATGGTTTAGCGTCAGGTTACGAAGAACCGGATTATTACAGAAATTACGGCGCAAATATTTTTCGTTACACTGCTTTAATTGATAAGCACGAAATTGAAGGCTTGACGCCGCGCGAAAATAAAGAAATTGTATTTCTGCAAAAATTAATTCCTGCGCGAGCTTGGAGCGATTGGAAGGATCGCCGCGAAAAAAATTTTGAGGCTAATGAAAAGCTTATCGATATGGCGGGCGAAAAAATTTTCAACTGCCTTTTACTCGGCAGGGACGACAACGCGCCTTATTCTCAAACTCATATGGAAGGGCGAAACTTGACAAAGTACGGCGCGGCAATTACCAAAGATAAATATCAGACGACCGCCGGTATTGATGAAATGGGATTGCTACTTTTGACACGCGCAATTAACGACCGTGCCAAAAATAAAACTTCGGTTTTTGTTTCGTACAATTTGGGTGCAGGTGGTAAAACTATTCCATCGTATTCAGATGAAACGATTGACACTTCAATTAACGCTGAATTTATGGCACTGGGCGCAAATCGTGTTTATGACGCTAACGACGCAGATTTTATTTTGGCGATAAATACCGACGTTGAAGGCAAAACTTATGAGGCAATGAACGCGATAAATACTGCAACTGCGCGGCGTGGTACTCCCCAATTTGTAAACAGCGTGCAAAACTATTTAAACGCCGGAAAACCTGTTTCAGTTGCCGATGTTACTTTTGCTAACGGCGCGGACAACGCTTTAATGGAGCAATTTAAAAATCGAAAATTGCTTTTTAAATTAAATTCCTACGCGGGCTGGAACACTGCCACAAATTCAGCGGGCTTTGCACTTTCAACAGGAATTTTGGCGCGTCGAATGAGCAAGGAAGACAAAAACCAAATTTTATTCGCGCGTTATCTTGACGACTGGGCTTATCAGGCGAATATTAGAAACAACGTTTCGGCGCGTTTAAGATGGATGAACGGTTACGGCTACTACAATTTGTTGGAAGATAAAAAATATGAAGCCGCCGAATTGTGTGAGCAACTTTTGACAAATTTTGTGGAAGATAATTTACCGGAAGTCCGAATAAAAAGTAAGTTGCGCGTTCAATTTCCTTGGAACAGAATGTTTGAATCTGAAATTTTTTTCCAATAAAAAAACCTCGCCCAATTTTTTTGAGCGAGGCTTTTTTTAGCCATCAACAATCAAATAGCGCGTTGAACTTTTCCGGTACGAAGGCAACGAGTGCAAACATTGACGCGTTTAATTTCGCCGTCAACAACTGCGCGAACGCGTTGAATATTCGGTTTCCATTTACGTTTGGTTTTCAGATGTGAGTGGCTGACGTTCATTCCTGACATAGTACCTTTATGACAAATCTCGCAATAAGCGGACATAAAAATTTCACTCCTTTCAAAGTAACGCGCGTATTATAGCACAGCTTTTTTGAACGTGCAAATATTTTTTTCATTGGAGGAATAAAAATGAAACCAATAAATTTAAAAATGACGGCGTTTGAACCGTTTGCAAAAACCGTTGAATTAAATTTTGAAAAAGGCTTAGACGGCGAAAATTTTTTTCTGATACACGGCGCAACCGGCGCGGGCAAAACTTCAATTCTTGATGCTATGTGTTACGCACTTTACGGCAACAGCTCCGGCGGCGAAAGAAATGCAAAAATGTTACGCTCCGAACAGGCGTCGGCAAATATCAAAACTGAAGTTGAATTTACTTTTGCATTGGGCGAAAAAATTTATAAAATTCGGCGCGGCTTGAAAACTGACGACGCTGACACTTCCGCCGAAATTTACCGCAATAATATTTTACTGGACAGCGGCGCACAAAAAGTTAATAAAATTGTACAAGAAATTATTGGTTTTAAGATTGAACAATTTCGGCAGGTTATACTTTTGCCGCAGGGCAGTTTCAAAAAATTTTTGCTTGCAAATTCAAAGGAACGCGGCGAAGTTTTAAATATGATTTTCGACGCCAATTTTTACGCGCTGATTGAAAATCACTTGAAAGATAAATCTAAAAACGCCGAAAAAATTTGCAACGACCTTGACGCTCAACAAAACAATTTGAAAAATGACGCCCGCCAAATTTGCAACGTTACCGACGAAGAAATAAATTTGCCTGTACTGCTTGAAAATTTTGCAGGAAATCTTAACGCCTCCAAAAATAAAGTTGCCGCGCTTAAAGTAAATTTGGATAAAGCCGCCAAAGATTTAACCGCTGCCGAAATTCTTAATAAAGACTTTGAAAACCTTAACGCCGCTAAAAAAATTTTGTCAGATTCTAAAATTGCACTTGAAAAAATTTCTGCCGATTTAAAAATTGCAAGTACCGAATACGAAAAGCGAAAATCTGAAGAAAACCTGCGCGACGACCTCAAAAATAAAATCGCCGAATTAAATAAAATCGCCGCCGCAATTTCTGAACTTGAAACTAAAGAAAAAGAATTTGCAAAGGCTAAGGACGCTGAAACTGCCGCGCAAAAATCCTTGAACAAGTTGGAAATTCAGCAAAAGAAATGTGAAGATACACTTACAGATTTAAAAAATCAAGCCGCCAAATTGCAGGACGCCGACGCAAATTTTGTAAAAGCTACGCAAAAACTTAAAGACGCCAAAGACCGCGCAAAATGTTTAGCCGAAATTGAACGCCTAAAAAAAGAATCAGTAGCCGCGCAGAAACGTTTGGAAGTTGCCAATAAAAATTTCGACGCCGCGCAAAATAATTTGAAACGCTTGCAACTTTTGCAAAAACTTTGTACCGCCGCAATGTTGGCTCAAGATTTACACGACGGCGAACCTTGCCCCGTTTGCGGCTCCATTCACCACCCAAAACTTGCCGTAACTGATGAAATTATTCCAACTGATGAAGAAATTGAACGCGCCGAAAATATTTTGAACAAAAAGCAAATCGAACTGGACGCCGCCAAACGCGCCATAACTTCCATTGAGGAAAAAATTAACGCGCAGAAAAATTTACTTGAAAAATTTGTGGACGTTATGGAAATTTCAGCCGCTGAAACTTTTTACAATGAAACTAAGCAAAACGCCGAAAATCTGAAAATTTGCCGTGAAAGAATCGCTAAGGGCGAAGATTTTACAAAGGGCGTTATCGAACAGGTGCAAAAAGCCAAAGTTGACGCTGATAATAAAATGCGTACCGCCGAAAATTTGCGCGGTATCGTCGAAGAAAAAAAATCTCAAATTCCCGCCGAATTTTTATCTGACATTAAAAAAATTGACGCAGATTTAAAATCACTTCAAACTGAAAAGCAAAAACTTGATAGCGCGTGGAAACTTGCCGAAGAAAATTTTCATAACCTCGAAAAGCAAAATTCTGAATACGCGGGCAAAGTACAAGCCGCCGAAAAATCCTACAATGATGCCGTTAAAAAAGTTGAAGATAAAATCCCGCCAAATATTTCTGAACTGCAAAATAAAAAAAATTTCGCGCAGGATTCACATACCGCCGCAGTTGCCGAATTTGCCACGCTTGAAAATAATTTGAAACGCTTGCAGGATATTTCCGCAAAACTTGAAAATCTTGACGCCGAAATTAAAACTTCAGAAAAAAATTATCAGATTCTGAAAAAACTTTCTGACGTTGCCAACGGCGAAAAATCGAAAATCACTTTCCAACGCTACTACCTGCGCGCCATTTTCAGCGATATTATTTTTGAGGCAAATGAACGCCTTGAACGTATGAGCGGCGGGCGTTATCGTTTCCGCAATGAAAAAAATGCCCTCTCCAGAAAAAAACTTGAAGGGCTGGACTTGGAAATTTTGGACGCCTACACCGGCACGGCTCGCCCCGTCGAAACTTTGAGCGGCGGCGAAAGTTTTTTGGCGTCATTGAGTTTGGCGTTGGGATTGGCGGCGGTCGTCAAAAATACGGCGGGCGGTATAAAACTCGATACGATTTTCATTGATGAAGGCTTCGGCAGTTTGGACGGCGAAACGCTTGATGTTGCAATGAACGCGCTGACAGATTTACAAGTTGGCGGGCGGCTCGTAGGGATTATTTCCCACGTTGACGAATTAAAACGCCGCGTCCCCGTGCGTTTGGAAGTTGTTAAAACGAAAACCGGCAGTACCGCCTATTTCGCACGATAAATTTTTGGAGGTGTTCAAATTCAATGAAAATTTATTTGGATAATTGTTGCTACAATCGCCCTTTTGACGACCAAACGCAAATAAAAATTCACCTTGAAACTATTGCAAAGTTGCACATTCAGAATCAAATTAAGCGCGGCGTTTACAATTTAGTTTGGTCTTACATTTTGGACTACGAAAATAAAAATAATCCTTACGACGATAAAAAATTTCAAATTTCAAATTGGCGGTTCATTGCGAAAGAAAATATTTCTGAAGAAAACGAAGAAATTATTTTGACTGCCGAAAAATTGCAAGCAGAAAAAAATTTTAAAACTTATGACGCCTTGCACATTGCCTGCGCGATTTTTGCAAACTGCGATTATTTTATTACCGTCGATAAAAAATTATTGAATACGCCTGTTGACGCAATTAAAATTGTAAGTCCGATAAATTTTTTGCAGGAGGTTGAATGAATGTTTACTGAAACTGACAACTCAATCAGATTAGCCGGAATGAAAATTTTGAATGAAAAACTCGGAACGGTTGACGCCGAAAGATTTATTTCATTGATAAGCCGTGAAAATTTTGACTACACAAAGTGGCGCGAAGAAAATTTGAATCAAAATATTTCTGTTCGTGAATTGAGCAGAAAAGCCACTGAATACGCTAAAAATTTAAAATCATAATTGCGGAGGTGTTCAAATGCCCAATCTTAGTTGGCTCGGCAAAGATAAAGTCGTTACCTATCATCAGAAAGTTGCTTACCATTTCCTAGATAAAAAATTTTCAGTCGGCAACAGTGAAAATTCTATAATTCACGGCGATAATTTAATTGCGCTTAAATCTTTGTTGCCGCGCTATGAAAATAAAATCAAGTGCATTTACATTGACCCGCCGTATAATACCGGCAATGAAAATTGGATTTACAATGACAACGTAAGCGACCCGCGCTTGCAAAAATGGTTAGGGCAGGTTGTAGGCAAGGAAGGCGAAGATTTAACGCGGCACGATA
>ERZ842401.607-NODE-607-length-52361-cov-8.626544_pt1 | contig 52361 bp, 42 predicted proteins | sample MGYA00521270_ERZ842401 | MGnify/ENA primary metagenome ERZ842401 (study PRJEB31892, sample SAMEA3878208) | bioreactor metagenome | biome: Moose rumen | place: Sweden | collected 2011-10 | study: EMG produced TPA metagenomics assembly of the PRJEB12797 data set... | reverse complement strand
CACGATTTTATTTTGGTTTATGCTAAAGATAAAAAAATTTGGCGTCCTAATCTTTTGCCGCGTACCGAAGAAATGAACGCCCGTTATAAAAACCCGGACAACGACCCGCGCGGCGTTTGGACTTCTGGAGCTTTACAAGCTAAAAGCGGAACTGACAATTATATTTATGAAATTACAACTCCAAACGGTAAAAAATTTTTGCCGCCCGCCGGTACATTTTGGCGATTTTCAAAAGAAAAATTTGCTGAAATGGTTGCAGATAACAGAATTTGGTTTGGCGAAAAGGGCGATAATGTACCACGCCTCAAAAGATTTTTATCTGAAGTTCAGCAAGGATTAGTTTCAAAAACTTTGTGGAAAATTGACGAAGTTGGAGACAATCAAGCCGCAAAACGTGAAATGAAATCTTTGGATATTGTATTTGACACGCCCAAGCCCACCGCTTTAATTGAAAAAATTTTAAAACTTGCAACAGATAAAAATTCAATCGTGCTTGACAGTTTTGCAGGGAGCGGCACGACTGCCCACGCAGTTATAAATTTGAACAAACAAGACGGCGGCAACAGAAAATTTATTCTGATTGAGTTAAACGACTACGCAGAAAACATTACAGCCGAGCGCGTTAAATGTGTTGGCGGCGAATTTAACTTTTACGAAATTGGCGCACCGCTTTTTGATGAAGATGATTTTATAAATGACGCAGTACCGTTTGAAAGAATTTGCGAATATATTTATTTCAGTGAAACTGGAAAAAATTTTGTACCTACCGAAGAAAAAAATTTATTGGGCGTAGATGACGACACGGCGTATTATTATTTTGGTGGCGAAAATTTAAGCTGGACGACACTTTCAAAAATAAAAACCCGCGCAAAAGTTTATGTAATTTACGCGGACGCTTGCAACCTTAGCGAAGATGAATTGATGAAGTACAACATACATTTTCGGCAAATTCCCTTCGACGTGCGGAAATATTAAAAATTTGTCCCTGCAAACGCGGGGATTTTTTTATTGCAAAAAATTTTCAAAAACTAATTGATAATATTTTACAAGTTTGTTATAATTCTCAAATGAAATTATGTTTTAAAATTTTTTTAGAGTTGGTGAGGAAATGACATTGAAAGATACAACCGCCGGAATGACAGTACGAATTGACGCACTGGAAGAATCGCCGTTAAAGCAACGCTTAATGACAATGGGGCTTATTCCGGGTACAAAAGTAGAAATTTTAAACTCCGCGCCAATGGGCGATCCAATAGCAATAAGAATCCGTTCCTACAATTTGGCAATGCGTAAGGACGACGCGGCGCACATTCAAGTAACACAAATTTAAGGAAGTGAAACTATGTCAAGAATTTCAGTAGCTTTAACGGGAAATCCCAATACAGGCAAATCTACAATTTTTAACGAATTGACGGGCGCACGTCAAAAAATTGGCAACTGGCCGGGCGTTACCGTCGATAAAAAAGTTGGCGTTATCGAATACAAAGACAGAAAAATTTCAGTCGTCGATTTACCCGGCACTTATTCAATCAATGCACGTTCGCAGGAAGAAAAAGTTGTCAGCGATTATTTCGCCGAAAATAAACCTGATATTGTCGTAAATATTATTGACGCCTCCAACATTTCCCGCAATTTATTTTTGACTGTTCAGCTTATGGAGCAGGGAATACCGCTGATTTTAAATCTTAATATGATGGACGAGGCGGCGCGTCACGGAATTAAAATCGACGAACATAAACTTGAAAAAATGTTCGGTATGCCCGTTACAAATACCGTCGGGCGCAGTAATAAAAGCGTGCGCGTACTGTTGGACGTTTTCACAAATACACGAATGGCGAATTATCAGCCGAGCGAAATTTTTCAAGAACACGTTGCAAGAGTCAACGCCATTAAAGCAAGCGGGCAGTCTCAAGAAAAAATTGACGAAGAAATTATAACTGCGCGATATGATTTTATTGATAAAGTTATGGCGGAGGCTGTAACAGTCAGCGCGGCGGATAAAACTTTGACAGATAAACTTGATTCATATTTGGCAAACGGTGTGACTTCGCTTGTGATAATGGTTGCGGCGTTTTACCTTATGTTTCAAATTGCGTTTGAGTGGATTGGACAACCTTTGGCAGATATGCTCGGCGAATGGTTTGAAGAAACTTTAGCACCGGCGGCAACGGAGGCAATGGCAAGCGCGGGTGTTGCAGAATGGATGCAAGCATTAGTTTCAGATGGTATTATTGTAGGCGTCGGCGCGGTTTTAAGTTTTGTACCGCTGATTTTTACGCTGTTTTTAATTTTGAGTTTTCTGGACGGTACGGGATATATGGCGCGTGTTGCGTTCGTAATGGATCCAATTATGCGTCGCGCAGGTTTAACAGGTAAAAGTATTATGCCGCTGATTATGGGCTATGGTTGCGGCGTTCCTGCGATTATGGGCGCACGTGCGCTTGACACTCACAAAGACAGAATGATTTCAATTTTAATTACGCCGTTTTTGACTTGTAGCGCAAAAGTTCCAATTATCGCACTTTTTGCGGTAATGTTTTTCCCTGACAACGCGGGCGATGTAGTTTTTGTAATGTACGTTTTGGGCTTGGCAGTTGCAATAATTATGGCGAAAGTTTTGGGACATACGGTATTCAATGAAAATCAATCAACATTCCTGCTTGAGTTGCCGCCGTATCGTTTGCCTGATATTAAAACGGTTTTACTTGAAACGTGGGACAAAGGCAAAGGCTACATTATTAAAGCCGGTACGATTATTTTTGCAATGACAGTTTTAATTTGGTTCTTGAGCACTTTCAATTCTGAAGGAATGACTGACGAAACAGATCAAAGTTATCTTGCGTCGATAGGCGGCGCGGCGGCTGTACTTTTTGCGCCACAAGGTTTTGACACGTGGGAAGCGGGCGCGGCAGTTGTAACAGGCTTAGCTGCTAAAGAGGCGGTTGTTTCAACAATCGGCGTTTTGTACGGCGCGGACGAAGATGCAGTTGATACTGACGACGCGGACGGTACTGCAGAAGTTTTAATGACAACTTCAATGGCAACTGCCTTTACACCTTTGGCGGCGTTGGCGTTTATGGTATTTACGCAACTTTACAGCCCCTGCGTAACTGCACTCGGTACAATCAAAAAAGAGGCGCAAAGTTGGAAATGGATGGGCTTTGCATTTGTTTACACCTGCGCGGTTGCGTGGATTGCGTCAATGTTGGTTTATCAAGTTGGAAGGTTGCTTGGCTTTGAGTGATTAGGAGTTAGGAGCTAGTAGTAAGTAGTTAGGATTAAAAATTTATCCCTTACTGCTTACTACTTATTCCTTACTCCTGAAAATGAAGGAGGCTTTTTCTATGGCAACTGTAATTTTGGGAATTGTGATAGCGGCGTTGCTTGGCAATGCTTTAAGAATTATGTACAAGGCGTTTTTCAAAGGCGAGGCGGCTTGCTGTGACAGCGGCAGTAGTTGTAGCGGTGGTTGTAACGGTTGCCCAATGAAAAAGGCGATTGACACGAATTACAAAAACCGCGTTGAACAGATTGAAAAATTGGAACTGCACAAAACTATAGATGTTGACGGTATGACTTGCGATAACTGCGTTTTTAAAGTGATACGCGCCCTTGAAAAAGTTGACGGCGTAAAAATTGCGGCGGCAAGTCTTGAAAAACAATCTGCGCAGGTCGGCTTAACTGAAAATATTTCTGATGAAGTCCTGCGCGAGGCGATAAATAAAGCCGGTTACCACGCAGGCGCGGTTATGGTGGGATAGTGTGTTAGTGCGATAGTGGTATAGTAAAAACTTTTCACTATTCAACTATACCACCATAAAACTATCCCACTAAAAAACTCCCGCTACGAATTGTAACGGGAATTTTTTTATATCTATATATTTAAACACGCACCTTGCAAATTTGATGAGCAAGAAAATTTGCTCCTAATTTATTGGCGTTTATACGCGCTGATTTGAGTATAATGCTTTTTGAAAAATTCTTCGGCAACCTGCGGGAAGAGTGCATAGCTCAAAACGTCTTCATCAGTAGGATTGAGGAAACCTTTGCCAATGAGTTCATCTTTGAATTGTGCGAAAGTTTCAGCCTTAGCGTCTTCAACCGAGCAATCTTCGATAATTTCATTTTCAGGAATACCGAGAGTGTTAATAATGAAGTTTCTGTCAACAGGTACAGGAGTGCGCCCAAATTTGCCGCGTACCAAGTCTTTAAATTCGTTTGGAACCATTTTATAGCGTTGTCCCGTCATAACGTTAAACGTTGCCATAGTACCGACAATTTGACTTGAAGGCGTAACAAGCGGCGGATAACCTGCATCTGCGCGAACTTTCGGCATTTCATCCAAAAGGTCTTGATATTTATCTTCCATACCTGCCTCTTTGAGTTGGTTAGCAAGATTAGACAGCATACCGCCCGGAATTTGGAAGTCCAAAACATTAACATTGACATCGAAATAGCCTTTGAGTCCAAATTCTTTGATAAGCTCCGCCTTGACGCCTAAGAAATGTTTTGCAATGGGCGTCATAGCTTGACGATCTAAGCCTGTATCGCGTTCAGTGCCTTTAAGCATTGCAACGATAGTTTCAGTGCAAGGTTGCGAAGTATCGCAGGAGAACGGCGATAACGCGCAGTCAACAATATCAACGCCCGCCTCAATCGCTTTTAAATATGTTGCGTGACCAAAACCGCTTGTGCAATGTGTGTGCAATTCAACGGGAATATCAAGCGCGGCTTTGAGTTTACGAACTAAATCATCAGCGGCGTAAGGTGCAAGCAAGCCGCTCATATCTTTTATACAAACGGAATGGCAGCCCATTTCTTGAAGTTGTTTCGCCAAATCGACGAACATTTCATTTGTATGCACGGGGCTAATCGTGTAAACCAAACAGCCTTGTACTTCCGGCTTTTCGGGACATTCAAGCGCGGCTTTAATTGCAACGCGCAAATTTCTAACGTCGTTAAGTGCGTCAAAAATTCTGAATACGCCAATACCGTGTGCGGAGGCGTGCTGTACAAATTTTTCTACAACGTCGTTTGAATAGTGATTGTAGCCCAAAAGATTCTGCCCGCGTAAAAGCATTTGAATTGGAGTTTTCAAATTTGCTTTAAGTTTGTCAAGGCGTTCCCAAGGATCTTCATCTAAAAATCTTAAGCAAGTATCAAAAGTTGCGCCGCCCCACGCTTCCAACGCCTTATAACCAATTTTGTCTAAACTTGCAAGCATTGGCTCCATTTGACGATAACGCATACGAGTCGCGCAAAGTGATTGATGCCCATCGCGCAGGACTGTTTCCATAATCTGTAACGGTTTAGCCATTCTAACACTCTCCTTAAAAGGCAAATTGTACGAAAATTCTTTTTACTGATTATAAAATTTGCAAGCCGCCCTGTCAACAAAAAAACTTTAAAAAAGGATTATTTTTACACGCCGCCGAATATAAAAAAATTACTTGATAAAATCTGTAATTTATCAGTCGAATGTAGATTTTTTTGAGGAGTGATAAATTTGCCGATAAAAATTCCAAATAACTTACCAGCTGCAAATGTTTTGGAAAACGAAAATATTTTTGTAATGAACGCGGACAGAGCTTATAAACAAGATATTCGCCCGCTAAAAATTTTAATTTTAAATCTGATGCCGATAAAATCTGTAACAGAAACGCAACTTTTGAGACTTTTGGGAAATACGCCGCTACAAGTCGAAGTTGATTTTATTTATACCGAAACTTACACGCCTTCGCACACTTCAAAAGATTATCTAACCGAATTTTACGGCACATTCAAAGACGTTAAGCATAAAAAGTACGACGGCTTTATAATCACGGGTGCGCCGGTTGAATTGATGGAATTTGAAGACGTGGCGTATTGGGCGGAACTGATGGAAATTATGGAATGGAGCAACACGCACGCTTGGTCAACTTTTCATATTTGTTGGGGGGCGCAGGCGGGTTTGTATTACCATTACCGCGTACCGAAATATATTTTGAGTGAAAAAATTTCCGGCGTCTACAAGCACAAACTTTGCGTAAAGTACGAAAAACTTTTCAGAGGCTTTGACGACGAATTTTTTGTACCACATTCAAGATACGCTCACACTTACCGCGAAAATATTGAACGCGTTCCCAATTTAAAAATTTTGTCAGAATCTGAAGAAACCGGAGTTTATATCGTGGCGAATTTGGCGCGGCGGCAATTTTTTATAACCGGTCACGCCGAATACGATCCCTACACTTTGAAAAACGAATACGAACGGGATTTACGCGCCGGTTTAAATCCCAAAATTCCACAAAATTATTTTCCCGGCAATGATCCTACATTGGAGCCGGTTGTAAAGTGGCGGAGTGTTGCACACTTGCTTTTTGCAAATTGGCTGAATTACTATGTTTATCAGGAAACACCTTACGAAATTGATTCTATTGGTTGAGGTGCGAATCATGAAGAAAATTTTTATTGGAATACTGACGGCGGCAACGATTTTTTTTCAAACGCCTGTAACGTTTGCCACGCCTGAATTTGAAATTAATGAGTACGTCTATAAATGGGTACAATCAACGCCGCGCGGTAACTATTACTTCAATTATCAAGTTTGCGGCTACAAAATTCGTTCTGATGATACGTTGGACTTGAATATTTTGGAAGTCCCCGCGCTTATTACGTATGATAATATTCAAATTGACGACGTAACACAAAAAAGGCGTTGGCACGGGCAGTCTGTCAAAGGTTATAATAATTTGATTGGTCGCGCAGATTATCTTGAATTTAACCTGCGCGATGAAACCGTTAAAATTGTGCAGCGTGACGACTTGGACAACACTTTTAGTACGTTGGACAGTGAAACTTTTGACGAATCTATAAAACTTTCCGAACTGTCAGAGAAAGATATTTCCTGCAAAATGTACCGAGAAATTTTAAAATGGGCGCGTGAAAATAACGACTGGATTATAAGGCGTTCACGCGGCAAATTGAGTTCTCACGATTCAAAACTTTCTCCTAAAAATTATCCAATTTTTAAACTAAAATGGAACGTAAACAAAAGATAAATTTTCGTAAAAATCTTAGTATCTTGTCAATGAATTTTTTATGAGCTGTTATCCGAAGGCGTTTAGCGGCGGAAATAATTATTTCAGTGGATGATATTGCAAAATCCTGCAACGATAAAATTTTTACGTCGATTATGTTGGGAGGTTAATTTATTTTGAAAATTTTTGAAAAAATTTCGTGGCAAGTAATTTTGATTCTGTTTGCAGGATTTTTTTCGTTTTAAATTTATTGACACCGTTTATGGCTGACGATATAGCCTACGCTTTCATTTGGGACGGCGAGCATGGCGGAAATTTAATTCCCTATACTGTAGCTAATCAGCGCATTGAATCTTTATCGGACGTTTTCATTTCTCAATGGTCTCATTACTTCCATTGGGGCGGACGCACAATCGCCCATGTCATCGTTCAATTTTTCGCGTGGCAGGGTAAAGCTCTATTCGACTTTCTGAATGTGTTGGTATTCTGCGCGGCTGTATTTTTGATTTTCAAAATCGGCACGGGCTTAACCTTGCGCGATATGAATAAAAAATATTTGCTGTTCATACTGTTCGGATTATACTTTTGCACTTCGGAATTTTGCATGACGGAAGTTTGGATGACGGGTGCGATAAATTATTTGTGGATGACGACGCTTGAACTTTTATTTTTGTTGCCGTTTGCAATGAAACTTCACGATAAAAATTTCAGTTGCAACGCGCCACTTATGGCAGTACTCGGAATTTTGGCAGGCTGGTCTATCGAACCTGGTGCTGCCGTAACGCTCTTAATAACCTTTCTGTGCATGATAAAATTTTGGCGCGATAAAAATTTGCAGTCGTGGCAGATAACGGGCTTTGTATTTTTGATAATCGGTTCAGCACTTTTGATTCTCGCGCCCGGCAATATCGAGCGTGCCACTTTAGAAAACGTCACTTCTGATTCTTATTCAGTTGGTGCTTTCTTATTAAGATTAAAAACGGGATTTTTGCCGATATTTTTTCGCGAATTAATTTTGTTCTTGCCGATAATCTACGCTGTAACTCACGGCAAGTCAAATAAATTTATCTGGACATTTTCTGTTGGAGCTATACTTATTTTGTGCGTAATGATGTTTTCGCCACAATTTCCACAGCGTTCAGGATTCACTTCAACTATCTTTTTGTTGATAGCGTCACTTGCGGCATTTAAAGAAATTTTGCCGGACATTGAAAACATTTTTATTCGGCGTAAAATTTTTAATGTAGCGGCTATAGTTTTTCTTGCAGTTTGGCTGATTCATATGAGTGCCTGCGTCTATGTTTATTCAGACATACGGGCGCAAATTGATTACAGAATGGAAATTGTCAATGAAAATCGCAATGCCGAAGAAATTGTTGTTCCGGCATTGAAATTGCCGTATTGGTCAGAAATTGTTCTCGGACAACGCACTTATACAAAATTTGTATTTAGAGTCGGCGATTTGCGTCCCTATACTAACGGCATCAGAAATATAATGTTCTCGCGATACTATGGAATAAATAAAATTCGCACCGATGAAGATTCTTCCGGAGGTATAAAATGAAACTTGAAAAATTTCGTGGCAAATAGTTTTAATTCTGTTTGCAGGATTTTTTTTCATTTATGGAATTTATAAAAGCCAACCGTGACGCTGAAGAAATTATTGTACCGTCCTTAACATTGCCCGCTTGGTCTGAAACTTTTATCGGTAGAAGAACGTGGACTTATTACACAATTCACGGCGGCGATTTAAATTCAAAATTTGAACACAGCCATAATGTTATGTTTGCATAGTATTACGGCTTGAAAAAAATTCGCACAGATAAATGAATGTACTTTTAAAAAATTTTTATTGAAACGGAACATTTATGGACAAAAAATTTCTGAAAAACGTTGGGATTTTGTTGCAAAGACGGCAGGTTTTATTTTTGTAATTTTATAATATTCACGATATGGAAAATGGAATTTTCAAAGAACTTTTTAGCAGTTGAAATTTTTCTTGACAGAAATTTTTTAATATGATAGACTTTGCGGCGTTGAAGCAGAAGTCATAACTTCTCACCTGCCGACAGTTGAAGTTGGTATGGTTACGGCGTTTGAGTCGTATTGTCTTAGACAAGAGGAGGTGGCTTATTGCCGCCTTAAATTTTTTTATGAGTGCCGCAGGAGGTGTAATTAAAATTAGCAGAGACACTTTGAGAATCAATGAAGAAATTCGTATTCGTGAAGTTCGCGTAACTGATGCAAATGGCGAACAGTTGGGAATTATGTTGACGCGGGATGCTTTAAGACTTGCCGAAGAACAACATTTGGATTTGGTAGAAATTGCGCCAAAAGCCCGTCCGCCTGTTTGCAAGATTATGGACTTTGGCAAATACCGCTATGAACAGCAGAAACGCGAAAAAGAAGCGCGTAAAAAACAAAAAGTTATTTCTATTAAGGAAGTCAAACTTAGACCGAATATCGAGCAGCACGATTTTGACGTAAAACTTAAAAATGCTCAACGCTTTATCGAAGACGGCGACAAAGTTAAAGTTACCGTTATGTTTCGCGGGCGTGAACTTTCGCATCCGGAAATTGGTACAGCCATTCTTGATAAAATGTCAAAGGCGTTAGAAGGTACTGTCAACGTTGAACGCACAGCCAAGCTCGAAGGAAAGAATATGACTATGATTCTCTCTCCTAAGGCACAAAATGCAAAGAAGACTAAAAAAGGAGGGGCTACTGATGCCCAAAATCAAAACGCACAGAGCGACAGCTAAACGCTTTACTGCTACTGGTAGCGGCGAATTTAAACGCAATAAAGCTTTTAAAAGCCATATTTTAGAAAAAAAATCCCGTAAACGCAAGAGAAATCTCCGTAAAGCTACGCTTGCTTCAGCAGCTGATCGTAAAAACGTAAGAACAATGTTGCCTTACGCTTAATTGAAAGGAGATTTTCACATTGCCAAGAGTAAAAACCGGCGTGACTGCTCATGCACGCCATAAAAAAATTCTTAAGCTTGCGAAAGGTTATCGCGGCGCAAGAAGTAAACAATTTAAAAAAGCTAATGAAACCGTAATGAAGGCTGGGCAGTACGCCTACCGTGATCGTAAAAATAAAAAGCGCGAATTTCGTCGCCTTTGGATTGCGCGTATTAACGCTGCCGCACGTCTTAACGGTATTTCTTACAGCAGATTAATTGCCGGGCTGACAAAAGCCGGCGTTGCAATAGATCGTAAAATGATGGCGGAATTGGCAGTTTCTGACGCCGCCGCTTTTTCACAACTCGTTGATATTGCGAAAAAAAATATTTAATCACAACTAAAGAATCGTCGAAAAATTTTTAGACGGTTCTTTTTTGTTTTGGAGGTGAACACTTTGGCTAAAGATGAAACAACAATCGAAATGGAATTTGACGGCGAAAAATATAAACAGTACGAAGTTAATAAATACGCCAAAAATTATTCCGAACAAGGACTTTTTCAGAAAATTACCGGCAATGTCAAAAAGGCGGGACTCGGTTTAATTTATAAGGCGTTGCAGCTTTTCTACGTTGCACAAAATCCAAATGTTCCTATGAAAATTCGTGCGGCGATTCTTGCGCCGTTAGGTTATTTTATTTCGCCGATTGATTTAATTCCCGATATAACACCGCTACTTGGATTTACTGACGACGCCGCAGTTATTGCGGGGGCTATGGCTATTGCTCATTTTTATATCAATGATGAAATTCGGCAAAAAGCAAAGGACAGAATTAGAAAAATTTTCGGCGATTCGGCAGTTGCTGAATTAAAATAAAAAAGCGCGGGATTTTAACCCTGCGCGATTTTTTTATTTTATGATTTTAAATATTTTTCGCAGTCTGCAGCAAGTTTATCGTAAAGCGAAATAATTTTTGAATGATTTTCCTTGATAAATTCGACGCTTTGAACTTTTTCAAGTTCGCTTGACTTCGTAGCAGTTATAATTTTTCCGGCTTGCTCCAATTTTTTTGCAAGTGCAGAAGTTTTTTCGCCGCCTATTGAAAGGGAAGTTGACTTCAGCCCATGAACGTAAATTGTATAATTTTTCCAGTCTTCGGCGTCAAAAGATTTTTGAAGTTGCGCCTGCTTTTCAGTTTTCAAATCGCAAAAAGTTTTAACAATATCTTGATATAAATCTTCCATTCCCGCGCTGTATTCAAGCCCCAAATTAGTATTCAGATACTCAAAGTCAGTAGATTTTTCAGGCGCACTTTCAGAAATTTTTTCTTCTGCAGAGTGAATTTTTTCCGGCGGCAAATATTTCATTAGCATTTCCTCAAGATTTTTCGGCTCAATCGGTTTACTCAAATAATCTGTAAAACCTTCGTGAATAAACATTTCTTTTGCGCCGCTGATTGCGTTTGCCGTTAAAGCTAAAGTTGGCGCGTTTTTAGATTTATTTTCCGGCATTTCTTTAGCCATTTTCAAAGTCTGAATACCGTCAAGACTCGGCATCATTTGATCCAAGAAAATCAAATCATATTCAGTTTCAGAAAGTTTTTTTAGTGCCGTCATTCCGCTAATCGCCGTGTCAATCTGAATTTTTGTATCTTTCAGCAAGCCCGTTACTACAAGTAAATTAATTTCATTATCATCGACGACCAAAATTTTACTTTCCGGCGCAGTAAACGAAACTTTGTAACGTTCCTGCTTGTCAATCGACTGCATTTTATTTTCAAAACTTCCAATAACCGAATTGCCGACAATTTTTTGAGGAAGTGTAACTGAAAAAGTTGAGCCTTCGCCGTAAACACTTTCAACAAAAATCCAGCCTTGCATCATTTTAACAAGCCGGTAAGTTATCGCCAATCCAAGCCCGGTACCTTCGATATTTTTATTTTGCTTTAAATCAAGGCGTTGAAAATCCGTAAAAAGTTTTTTCCTGTCTTCGTCACGAATACCAATTCCCGTATCTTTGACAGAAAACTTTAACAGAATTTCGGCGGGCGATTTATTTTCAAAGTCAACGTCAAAAGTTACTTTGCCAACTTGAGTATATTTCGCCGCGTTTGTCAGCAGATTTACAATAACTTGACGAATACGCACACTGTCGCCGAAAAGCTCATTTGGGATATTGCCGTTGACATTTACCGTAAATCTCAAATTTTTCTGATCCATTCTGGACTTCATCATATTAACGAGATTTTTTATAACTTCGTCGAGTTTGTAATTGCCTTCGACGAGTTCCATTTTGCCGCTTTCAATCTTTGAAAAATCCAAAATATCATTGATAATTGATAAAAGCGATTCACTTGCGGCGGCGGCGTTTTGCGCGTACTTGATAGTTTCAACTTCGTTACTTTCGCGCAGAATCATTTCATTCATTCCGATAATAGCATTTATTGGCGTCCTAATTTCGTGAGACATATTCGCCAAAAACGCGCTTTTTGCTTGATTGGCTTGATCTGCCGCCTGCTTTTCGCGTTTAAATTCGTCAGACTGTTTGGCTTTTTCGTTAATCAAAAATAAATACACGCTTGCAACCAAAAACAGCAGTAACATCAGCGAAGTTAAAATAAAAATCATCGTGTTAATTTGCGAAATATCGCCCGCAACCGCGCTCCAAGGAACATAGCCGACCATTACGCAGTTTGTTTGAATCAAATCTGCGCCGAATAAAAAATATTTGCCGCGTGTACCTTCATAATAAACGGCGGCGGAACGGTGGCTTTTCAGCCTGTCGCTGACTTTCTGAAAAATATTTACAATGCTGACATCTTTCAAAAAATCTTTGTCGCCTTCGCCGTAATTTTTATAAGGCACGATAATTTGTCCGTTGCGCTCCTGAATTAAAAGCCGACTTTCAGAATTATATTCGGCAAGCCCAAATAAATCCGTCAGCAAATCTTCACTGTACAGGCGGTAAACAATTCCATGAACAAGCCCATCTTTTATTATTGGCACGGCGAATAAAAGCCCTTTACCGGCGCAGTAGTCAACAAGGTCGTTACCTTGCGACGCCATTGGAAATCTTGTAAAGTCAAATTTATTCAAAGATTCGCCTATAATCGAACTGCCCAGCGGCGTTACCAAGCCAACTGAAACGCCCGCCGTATTTCTGTTCAATTCGTCCAAAATATCTGTAGCAAATTCGTTGTTTAAATGATTAGCCAAATACCCCGCCGCAAAATGCAATTCCGCCAATTCCTGCGAAAATCTTTCTTCGGCAACTATCGCCATATCTGAAGTCTGATTTGCTATATTTTTTTCCAGCGTTGCATTTAACATATCGCTGAATTTTTGTTGCATTAAAAATCCGACTACAACCAAAAAGACGACCAATAAAATTATTTGCGTAAAAAATTTTTTATTCAAGGACTTCAACTCCTTTTACAAGCCAGTTGATATTCCTCAAAAGTTCGTATTCGGTTATAACTTGATCCTTGCCGCAACGCAAAATTCCTTGATTGTCATAAATTTCATTGTAGAAAATCAAATTGTTACTTGTTGCCAATTCATTTTTAACCGAGTTTATAACTTCCTTCATTTGCGGCGTAACGAAATTTGAATAATTTTCAAGACTGATAATACCTTCACGAACACCGAGCCAAGCATTTCTCAAGGCAAGGAGTTCGCCTTTCAAATAGCGACGCAAAATATCTTTATAATAAACGTCCCAACTGCAAGTTATTGACGCCAAATAATGATCTGAATAGCCGTCAAGCGTTGCATTGTAAGCAATGAAATCTAAGCCGTAACTTTCGGCAACTTTGCCTGTGGCGTCGTCGTCTTGATGATACGTCAAAAGGTCTGCGCCACATTCTTTAACCAATCTATGAGCGTGTGCAGTTTCAATTTCGGGATTTTCCCAAGCGTTTGTCCACATAACAAAAACTTTTGCATCAGGATTAACTCTGTGCAAGCCAAAAGTAAAAGCGTTAATCCCTCTGCAAACTTCCGCGTTCGGAAAGGCGGCAACGTAGCCGATAACATTCGACTTTGTACGCATACCGGCAAGCACGCCCGCCATATAACGCCCTTGATACATTCTTGCAAAGCATGAAGTTAAATTTTTTGCGCTTGCCATCGTCGAAGTACTGATAAAGGCAACGTTGGGATAATCTTTCATCATTGGCTCAACTTCGGCGGCGTATGCAAAACTGCACAGCACAACCATTTTTGCGCCCGCGTCAATCAATTCTTTAGCCGCTCTGGGACAATCGCCGGTATTTTCCGGAATGTGATCTTTGACGAGCAATTCTAAGCCAAATTCATCACAAGCACCTTTAATCCCGTTGTAGTGTGAGCCGTTCCAGCCGGGCTCATTTATATCACCGAGAATTATAAAGCCGATTTTTTGCGGCGTTTCGTCATTTTCAACATCGAAACTGAAAACCAATAAATAAATTATCGCCGCTACTATAAAACCGCCAAGTATCAGCAAAAATTTAAGTTTCTTTTCGTCAGGTATAGTACCCACAATTTCACCTTCAAATTTTAAAAATGGTAAAAAATTTCTAAGATACTATATCGAAAATTTTTGCACTTCGCAATTAACACTTTTTGAATAAATTCGGCGGTTTTAAATAATTTTAGGCAAAAAAAATGGTCGGAGTTGTGAGATTTGAACTCACGACCTTCTGATCCCAAATCAGACGCGCTACCCAAGCTGCGCTAAACCCCGATACAAGCAATATTATACCACGTAAAAAATTTTTTGCAAGGTTTTTTAACAAAAAAAATTACCCGACTCAATGGCAGTTTTTTTATCTTCTAAATAATTTTTTATTTAAACGGCTTTTCTTTCTTTGGCGCAGATTATATCGCCATCACGGCGGAGCAATGCTCCTATTCGTCGCATTGCAAGCGCGGCGGGCGTCCATCCTTGGACGCCCATTTTCTCTACGTTTTAATTTTTATCACTTGGCAAGTTTTTTTATAAAAAAATTACCCGTCGAAACGGGCAGTAAAAATCTATATAACGAACGTGGATTAAACGAAGCTGTAATAATCAACAGATTTAAATTCAACCGTGCCGCCTTCAGCCGGTGCAAAAACAATATCATCAGATTCTGTACGAGGATATACGCGAGTAGTCATTGCGTATTCGCCGTCGTTAATGAAAAGCTCGATTGAGGAGCGGTCAAGATAGAAACGCCATTCCATATTTTCGCAGGGATCCATTACAAATTTGCGAGTGCCGCCGTCACCTTCGCCTGCTTGATCGCGATTGAGTGTAACAAGTCTTTCATTCGGTTCATAGCTGAAAACAGTTTTTTCGACTTTTTCGCCTTCGCCAACGCGCAATTCGATACTGAAAGGTTGTTTCGTGTCAATGTTTACGATAAGTTCGCCAACGCTGCCTTTTACGCCGTCAAGTTTGGTAGGTTTATCAACTTTGACGTTATCATAGTGAGAATTGTTTTTACGCAAGCCTTTTAATTCATCAGGTGGAGAAGTTAAAACTTTGCCGTCTTCACGCATTTTGAGTTCACGCGGAATTGTCAAAAGATTTGCCCAGCCGTCGGGTTGTTCGCAGAAACGACTTTGCCACGCGGCAAGCCACGCAATAATAAAGTAGCGACCGTTGCGATAATCTTTCATCATTGTGGTTGCGTAGAAGTCAAAGCCATAATCGAACGTGTAGAAATCGCCGTGAGTGAAAACGCCCTGATCATAATCAAGACTTCCGACCATATAACCTGCTTGATGGATATTGTGGAAAAGATAACCTTTAGGCGGGACGTGTTGCGGCGAAATAATCATAACGTATTTATCGCCGAAATGTGCAAAGCCGGGGCATTCCCACATTGTGCCTTCAGAATAATCAGGCTTAGAAATAGCCACGACTGATTTATAGTGCCAGTCAAAGAAGTTTTCGGATTCAAACAATACAATTTGAGTACGGGAACGATCACGGATTCTGTTACCAATGACGCAGTAATATTTGCCTTTGTGATCCCAAATTTTAGGATCTCTGAAGTCAATATTAGCTATAATTGGGTCGTCGTTCGGAATGTCAATTACAGGATTTTTTTCATATTTTGTGAAGTGAATACCATCTTCAGAATAAACAAAACATTGACGTTCAGTAACGTTGCCGCCGCCTGAACTGCCGGAAGGATTATAACCTGAAGGATTGGCGGAAGAATTAACACCGCCGGGACCGTTGAATTTTTGCGAAGTGTACATGAGCCAAAGTTTGCCTTCAAATTCATAACCGCAACCGCTGAAGCAGCCGTCCCAATCGTACCACTCATGACCTTCAGAAAGTGCGCCGGGCGTAATTGCGATAGGTTGATGTTCCCAATGGCAGAAATCTTTACTTGTGGAATGTCCCCAGTGCATGGGACCCCAGTCTGTTGAAAACGGATGATACTGATAGAAAATGTGATATTCGCCGTTGTACCAGCAAAAACCGTTAGGATCATTCAACCATCCGTAAGGCGGCGCGACGTGATAGAAAGGATACCACTTTGTTTTTTGTGCCGATTCGAGAGGATCAAGAAGTGCCATTTTCATACCTCCAATTTTTTTATTTGGATACTTTAAATACTTTAGATAATTTTAAAGCTATATCGTTAAAATTGCAAGTAAAAATTTTCAGATTATTTAATTTTTCTTCAGCCGCGCAATTTCTTTTTCTGCTTCGTCGATTGATAAAATTTCTGTATTGACGTTAAAACCTGCGCGACGCATTTCTAACATTAACTGCGTAACGGGCGGCGGCATCAATCCCGCTTTTTCTAAAATTTCAGCTTGTCCAAAAAGTTTGCGCGGTGTACCTTCAAATAAAATTTTTCCCTGCGCCAAAACTATTACACGGCTTGCAAGCGCGGCTATATCTTCCATTGCGTGAGACACAAAAATTATTGTGACTCCTGCGCGATGCAGTTTTTTAATTTCTGACAAAAGATTTTTTTTAGCCTTAGGGTCTAAGCCTGCTGTTGGCTCATCTAAAATTAAATATTTCGGCTTTAAAGCTAAAATTCCGGCAATAGCTACGCGGCGTTTTTGTCCGCCGGAAAGTTCAAACGGCGACGAAGTTTTTAAATTTTCGTCCAAGTCAACCAACTTCATTGATTCATCAACGCGCTTTTCAATTTCAGTTTCAGAAAGTCCAAAATTGCGCGGTCCAAATGCAATATCCTTTTCGACAGTTTCTTCAAAAAGCTGGTATTCGGGATATTGAAAAACCATTCCAATTTTTTGTCGCGCAGATTTATTTTTAATAGATTCGCCGTCAACTTCGACGCCGCCAACTTCCAAATTAATCAGTCCTGCAATAATTTGAATCAGCGTAGATTTACCGCTGCCGGTGTGTCCCGCTATCGCCAAAAAATCTTTTTCTTTGACATTGAAAGAAATTTCGCGCAGAGCAGTTTTCTCAAACGGCGTTTTCTTTGCGTAGGTGTAGCTGACGTTTTTAACTTCAATCACAAGATCAGCTCCAATAAAATTTTCTGCGATTATGCACAAACTAAAAGAGCCAACGTTGAAACCAACGCTGACTCCTGAAAAATTCGTTTTAGAAAATTATTCGATACCTGCACCATCAAGCGCGGAGCGGACTGATTTAGCGGCAGCGTGCATTTTTTCAAGTTCTTCATCAGTAAGATGAACTTGGAAGACGCGCATTAAACCATCAGCGCAGACCATACGCGGCATTGAAAGCGCAACATTTTTAATTCCGTATTCGCCATTCATAATTGCCGAGCAAGGAAGAATTGTATGTTCGTCGTAAAGTACGGATTTGACGAAACGAACAGCCGCCATAGCAACGCCGGTATTTGTGAAACCTTTCTTGTTGATAACGTCATAAGCAACTTGAATGAGTTCCTGTTCAACGGCTGCTTTATCAAGCGGTTCTTCGTGGTGGAAATATTCATCTAATTTTTCAAGCGGGAAACCTGCGCAACCGGTGGTTGACCAAGCAACAAATGCAGAGTTGCCATGTTCGCCGAGTACATAGCCGTTAATGTTTTTCGGGTCTACTTCGTATTTGTTAGCAAGAATACGGCGGAAACGATAAGTTTCAAGCATTGTACCTGTACCGAGAATCAAATTGCGAGGATAGCCAATTTCATCTGCAATTTTGCTGACAACGTAGGTTGCAACATCAAGCGGATTGGTGATAAGAATGATAACGGCTTCTTTGGTGTACTTGCCAATTTCACGGAAGACGGAGTTCATAATTTTTGCGTTAGTGCCTGCAAGTTTCAAACGGTCCGGAGTTTCGCCGGGACGAATTGAAGGACCCGCGCAAATGATAACAATATTAGCATCTTTACAAACGCTGTAGTCGCCTGTAGCACGGAATTTAATATTTGTGCTGTAAACGCAAGCTGTAGCGTGGCTGGAGTCTGTAGCTTCGCCCCAAGCCTTGTCAAGGTTAAGGTCAATCAAAATAATTTCCGATGCAAGTTGAAAGTCAGCAAGTTTGTTGACGACTGCCGAACCGACGTTAGAAGTACCGACGACAACAATTTTTCTGCGATTGCCCATTTGTAAATTCCTCCTCAAATTCAAAAAAACTTCGTGGGGATTTTCCCCGTAACTGATACAAAGTTTAAAACTTTTCTGATTATTCGTCAAGATATTTTCTGAAATTTTTTAATTTATAAAGTCGAATTTTTATAAAATTAACGCGCTGTAAATTTTGCCGTTGACGTTGTATAATTGAAGAAAAATTTGGAGGAGCAAAACATTTTGAAAGTTGAATTACCGTATTTTAAAATTGGAAATTCTTTGGGCGGGCAACAAGATTGGTTTCCCGAATATATGATGAGAATTGGCGGTTGCGCGGCTGTAACTGCTTGCGATTGTTCAATTTATTTTGAGCTGTATAAAAATTTGCGCGGGCTTTATCCTTTCGACGTTAAAAATATTTCTCGTACCGACTACATAAAATTTTCTAACGTTATGAAACCGTATTTGCATCCGCGTTGGCAGGGAATTGACAAGTTGGAAATTTATATTGACGGTTTTACACAATTTCTGCGCGACAGGGGCGAAAATAACTTGCAAGTTTTGGGCTGGAGCGGACACAACGATTTCAAGGCAACTCATATGGTTTTAAAGCATCAAATTGATAACGGCTACCCAATTCCCTGTTTGACGCTGTACCATAAAAACCGAATTTTTGAAGATTATGTTTGGCACTGGTTTTTAATTACCGGCTACGAAATTGACGGCGATAACTGGAAAATTAAGCTCGTTTCATATGGCGTTGGGCGTTGGTTTAATTTTGATATGCTCTGGGACACGGGATTTTCAAACAAAGGCGGCTTGATTGTTTTTCAGTAACTTACATTGAAAAAATTTTTATGATAAAATTTTTTCAGGTTTTAGCGGAGCAAATGCTCTTATTCATCACATTTGCAAGGTTATAGGTTTTAGAGGAATGTTAAAAATTCAAATCCCTAATCCCTAAATTTCGACGAAGGAGAAATTTTCTTTGGTAAGACAAAAAAATTTATCGACGGCGGGACTTATAGCGGCAATAACCTTTATGAATATGTACCCGCCACTTTCAACAGATATGTATTTGCCCGCGTTGCCGGAAATGGGAAAATATTTCGGCGCAAGTGAATTTTTAGTTGGAATGACGCTTACAGTATTTTTCTTGATGTTCGCAGTAAGCATAGTAATTTTTGGACCGTTGAGCGATAAATACGGGCGAAGACCAATTTTAATATTTGGCGCGTCGATTTTTACAGTAGCCTCAATCGCTTGTATGACGGCATCAAATATCTATATCTTGCTTGCCGGAAGATTTTTTGAAGGCGTCGGCGCGGGTGCGGTTATCACAGTTGCAACGGCGATTATCAAAGATTCATTTCGCGGGCGGTTAATGTCAAAAATTTTGGTAGTAACTCAAGCAGTTGGGGCTATTGCTCCAATGGCTGCGCCGTTAATGGGCGGATTTTTGCTAAGATTCACAGATTGGCGCGGCGCGTTTTTTATCTTAACACTAGTTGGGATAATCAACTTAATTTTGGCGTTGCGATTCACTGAAACTTTGCCGAAAGAACAACGTTACAACGGAGAAATTTTAGATTCACTTTTGCTTTTAAAAAGTTTCGCCAAACAAAAAACTTTTATGCTGATTCTGCTGATGTTTGCATTTTTCACGTTGCCATTTATGGCGTATTTGAGCGTGTCTTCATTCGTTTACATAGAAAATTTCGGCTTGACGGCGCAGGAATACAGTTACTTTTTCGCGGCAAATGCTTCAGTTTCGATAGCGGGACCAATTTTATATTTGAAATTAAAAACTTGGATGTCAAATGAAAGACTCATGCAATTTTGTTATATACTTGCGATAATCAGCGGATTTTTAATAATTTTTCCGGGACATATCAGCGCGTGGACGTTTTTATTTTCGTTCCTGCCGTTCACATTGCTTGGACCTTTAACGCGCCCGTTTGCTATGGAAGTTTTATTAAACCGCGCCAAAGAAAATGTTGGTACGGCGTCTTCAATGATAAATTTTGTACCGAATTTATTTGGAAGTTTGGGAATGGCGTTGGGAACTTTGCCTTGGGGCGATTTTGTAACGGGACTTGGAATAATTATTTTGGCGGCAACAGTTTGTTCAATTTTTATGTTTAAATTCGTAAGCGACAAATTATAAAAATTTCCGGCGGCGTTTTTTGCTGCTTTTTTTGTGCTATAATGTAGAGAAATTTTTTGCAAGGAGTTTTAAATTTGTTCGATAAAAAAACTGTAATATCGACGCGGTTCAAGTCTGTTTTCGTGGCATCAATGGTTTCAATGCTAAGCGCGTATATTTTAATGTTGACAGATAACGTTGTGGCGGGGCAAATTGTCGGCGATGACGCAGTAGCCGCAATGACGCTGATTTTTCCAATTTTCACGCTGATTTTATTTGTGGCTTACTTAATTGCAGACGGGCTTGTAATGATGGCAAGTTACGCGCAAGGACAAGGCGATCGCGAAGAAGTCAATCGGATTTTCAGTTTGGGAATAATTTTATCGGTCGGTTGCAGTGTAATATTTTTTACGGCGTTATTTTTCCTGCGCGAGGAAATTTTAGCATTTTGGGAAATTTCGCCGGAGCTGAAATTTTTTGCCGAAGAATATTACAGCGGGATAATTTTTTTGGCGTTGCTACAATTTGTCAGCATTTTCATTTACACAATTTTTTTTGCGGAAGGAATGGAAAACGCTTGCCTTATTGCGGCGGGCGCGGCGTTCGTTGTCAACGTGGTTTTAGATATTGTACTTTGCAAAATTATCGGCGTGCGCGGAATTGGACTTTCAACCACGCTTGGAACTTTGGCGAGTATCCTTGTACAAATTTACTATTTGACGGGCGGGCGAAGTCAACTGCATTTCAAATGGTATTGGAGCTTGAAAAAAACGTGGCAAGGAATTTTCTACAGCTTTTATCATTCGGTCGATACGCTTTGCATGTCCATTTTGCCAATAATTTTATCAATGCAGACGATAAATTATTTTGGCGAAGAAAAAATTATAATCGTCACGGTTGCAGTAAATTTGTTGACGCTGATAATTGCGGTTTACACGGGACTTGTTGACTGCCTCCAGCCAATGGTTTGCCAATATCACGCAGAAAATAATTTGCACAGCGTAATAAAGACAATGAAAGTTGGAATGACGGCAACGGTTGCAATAAGTTTGATAATGACGGCGGCGGGAATGATTTTCGCAGATTTTTTACCGGCAATGTTTGGCGTTGACGATGAAATTTTGGCGGACGAGGCGGCAGTTGCAATGCGGTATTTTCTGCCGTTCACAACATTTTTGGGCTGTACGCTTATGTTTTCAAATTATTATATCTACATTGAAAAACTAAATTACGGCGCGTTGATAAAAATTTTGTTGCTGTTAATTTTGCCGTGCGTTGGTATGATAATTGGCGGGCAATTTTCGTTAAATATTTTTTGGCTCGGTGTAGGAATTTCATTTGCGGCGGCTTACTTGATAAATTTTATCTTGACAAAAAATCGCGCAGGACTTTTAATGATTGACAAAGAAAATTTAAGCCGCCAAATTTCTTATGACATTGACGCAACTTTTGAGGAAGTTATGGCGTTGACGAAAAAAATTGACGACGAATTAACGCGGCGTGGCGTTGCTGACAAACTGCGAAATAAAATTGTTTTGTGCGTTGAAGAATTTGGACTTCACGCGGTGGAACGTGCGGGCAAAAATATTTTTCAGTTGGAATTTTCAATTTTGATTGACGACAAAATTACTTTGATAATTCGTGACGACGGCGAACCTTACGACGTAATTAAAACCGCGAACGAAGGGCAATTTAATTTTCGTGAATTTTTTATTGAAGGCGTAACTGCAAATGTTGTAAGCCGTCAGTATTTTGCAAGCGGCGACGAAAACCGCGTATTTTTGCAATTTTAAGGAGTGGAAAATTTTATGGAAACAAATTACGAAACACGAATAATAAATTACGCGCTGAAAACTACGGGCTATTACCCGTTGCGTGCAATTCAACTTTGGACGATTGATTCACATTTCAACAAGGTAAATTCTACAATGATGAATATTGGCGCGTTGTTAAAACTGCCGCCGGAAATTGATTTAAACCGCCTCGCGCAGGCTTTCAACGACACTTTAAAGGCGTATGATATTTTTCGTTGCAGATTAGTTTTTCACCCTGAAACTTCGGATATTTGCCAACGTTTTGACGGCGAACTTGTACCCGTATCCGTTGAAAAAATTTCTGATGAAGAATTTGAAGAGCGCAAAAAAATTTTAATGCAACCTTATCCCTTGATTAATAAGCCGCTGTACAGATGTTATATTTTTGAAACGCCGACGGCTCAATATTTGTACTTGGATTTTTACCACGCAATTATTGACGGCATGGCATTAACTGTACTCTTTTGGGGAGAAATAAATTCACGATACAAGGGCAAAAAAATTACACGCCAGCCTCTAAATTATGCAGATTATATTTTGGATGAGTTGAGAGTTTCGCCGGAAGAATTGGCGGAAGGCAATAAATTTTGGAACGATACATTGAAAGATTTTGACGAGAAAAAACATTTGCCGCCCGTCGATATTGAAAATGTTGAAACGTGGCAAAGCGAAACTTTATTTGCGACTCTCAAAAATATCACGCAAAAATATTTTTCTGAAAGTAAACGTAAAGAACATATTTTCTTTCTTGGCGCGTCAATGCTTGCCATTGCGAAATCTGCCGGCTCCAAAAGTGCAATAATGGATTGGGTACACAACGGACGCTACACCGCGCAGGAACGCCGCTTAATGGGCGCAATGTTGGAACAATTTCCTATTCGTTACGACTTTGAAGACAAGGAGAGCGTTAAAGTTTTTCTTGACTCACTCGAAATAAAAATGAATTCCGGCATAAAATATCACAGAAGTTTAAGCACGGCTTATAACAGCGGCTTACAGGAAATTTGCGCGACATTTATTTTTCAGAAAAGGAACTTGGGAGCTCTTAATACAATGATGATGGGCGGTTATCCTGCAGAAATTATTGAATTGCCACCAAACGAGTGGTCGTCTGTCGAAAACACGCTTGATATTGAAGTTAATCTTAATGACGACGGAACTTATCTTGTAGAATACAGCTACGACGCCAGCAGATATTCAGAAACTGCCATTAAAAATTTTGCCGCAACTTTAGATGAAATTGTTTTGCAGTTGCAGGACGAACAAAAATTAATTTTTGAAATTCTGCAATGAAAATTTTCAGCCGCCATTAAAAATTTGGCGGTTTTTTTATTTGACAGAAAATAAAACTATGAATAAAATTTTGTCTGCAAAAAGGAGAAAATTTAATGGACAAAATTACAATAATAGTGCCGTGCTACAACGAAGAGGCGGGAATTGATTTTTTTTACCCGGAAGTTCAAAAACACGTTGAAAAAATTCCCGATTGCGAATTTTTTTATTTATTTGTTAATGACGGCAGCCGCGACGGTACACTTGAAAAATTACGCGCCATTTCTAAAAAATATCCGAACGTTTCCTATTTGAGTTTGTCTCGAAATTTCGGCAAAGAATCTGCAATGATGGCGGGTATTGACTACGCGGAAGGCGACGCGGTTATAATTATGGATGCAGATTTACAACACCCCGCGTCAAAAATTCCTGAAATGGTACAACTTTGGCGGCAAGGTTACGATGATGTTTGCGGCAAGCGTGTTGACAGAGCAGGCGAAACTTTTATAAAGCGTACCTGCTCCAATATTTTTTATTCAATTATGAAAAAATTCAGCACTTCCTACGAAATGCAAAGGGACGTTGGCGACTTTCGCCTTTTAGATAAGCGTTGCATTGAGGCACTTCGATTGATGAGGGAAAATCAGCGTTTTACCAAAGGTTTATTTACGTGGGTAGGTTACAAAAAAATTGAAATACCTTTTGAAGTGCAAGAGCGTGTTGCAGGTACGACGAATTGGAATTATATTGCGCTTTTTAATTTGGCGATAAAAGGAATGACATCATTTACAACCGCGCCGTTGCACATAATGACATTTATTGGAATGACGGTATCATTTGGCGCAATGGCGTATATGATTTTCGTTATAGCAATGGCGTTAATTTACGGCGACCCGGTTGCAGGTTATCCAACATTAATGACGGTAATTTTATTTTTGGGCGGAATGCAACTTTTGGCGTTGGGAATTATTGGCGAATATTTGAGCCAAATTTTTCACGAAACTAAAAACCGTCCAATTTATTTGGTTGACGAAATGAACGGCGCAAAAATGATTTATCGGCACGGAATTTTCACTGAACGCAATACAGCGGCTAGAGACTAACTATAATTAATAAAAATAGTTGGAATGTAAGGCGCGTCATCGGTTTATTAAGAAAACAGTAGTAAGTAGTAAGAAAACAGGATTGAGAAGACAGAAAACAGTGAAGGCGCGTCATCGGTTTCAGATAGAGGGGAAGAGTAGGAACAAGGAAGACTAGGATAGATATAAAAAGTAGCCTTTACGTCAACCCCGAGAAACCCTGACGCGCCTGTAAAAAGCGTTTCTTTGGTACTTTCTTTTCGCGACTGAAAAGAAAGTACATTTAAACTATAAAATATAAAATATAAATAAAAAAAATTAATACAAGGAGAAAAAATGAACCGAAGAAATTTTATAAGAAATGGATTAATCGGTGCGGCAGGATTGGCGGCTTTAAGCGGAGGTGGAATTTTTTATTACATTAATCGCCCTGAATTTGGAAGGTTGCCGCAAGGTACGCGGCTACAGAAAATTTTAAATTCGCCGCATTATTTTACAGATCACTTTGAGTGCTTAACGCCGGTACAAGTTATGAGCGAAGATGAATCAGACAAAGAAAATCGAATTTCGGCAACGCTGAAATTTATATTTGGCGATAAAACAAATTTGACTCCGCCGCATCCAATACCCAGCGTCAAAACAAATTTAAAAGATTTACCGCCAGATTTAGATTGCGCAGTTTGGATGGGACATTCAACAATTTATTTACAGCTTGCAGGTAAAAAAATTTTACTCGACCCTGTTTTCAGTTCCTACGCCTCGCCGGTATTTTTCATCAACCGCGCCTTTGAAGGCAGCAACATTTATACAGCTGATGATTTTCCCGAAATTGATATTTTGGCGATAACGCACGATCATTGGGATCATTTGGATTATCCGTCGGTTATGGCGTTGAAGCCGAAAATTAAAAATATAATTTGTCCTTTGGGCGTCGGTGAATATTTTGAGCAATGGAATTTTCCGCTTGATAAAATCATTGAAGAAGATTGGGATTCTGAAATTGAAATTGGAACGGATTTAAAGGCGTTCATTTTGACGAGCCAACATTTTTCAGGGCGTATGTTGAAACAGAATCCTACTGAATGGTGCAGTTTTGCTTTCATTACGCCGGAGCGAAAAATTTTTTGCAGTGGCGACGGCGGCTACTCTAACCACTTCAAGCAAATTGGTGAAATGTTTGGCAGTTTTGACTTCGCTTTTATGGAAAACGGGCAATATAACAAGGCGTGGCACGCGATACATTGTCTGCCGAATGAAACTGCAGACGCCGCCGAAGATATTCACGCGCAAAACGTCATACCAATTCACGCGGGAAAATTTGCATTGGCGCGGCACGCTTGGAACGATCCTTACAAAGATTTAACAGCCGCAAGTTTCAATAAAAGCTACAGACTTTTGACGCCGCGTATTGGTGAATTAATTGACTTTACGCAGGCGCAGGATTTTTCAGATTGGTTTTCTCAATAAACGCGGTTAAATCTTTACTTTAAAATTGACGATTATTATAATAACTTCAATATAAAAATTTAAATGGACTTTTAGCCAATGAAAAATCACGGAAGGAGTAGCTACAAATTTATTTACATTGGCTTTTTTGTAGTTGTTTAAATGGAGGGAAAATTATTAGCAACAACTATATTTGTAGCGTGTTATAAAATGAATAAAATAAAGCAAAGAATGTTTGAAGTTTTAAGAGAGTTGAAAAACGAATACGGCGTAATAGCCGTAAAAGCCGAATTTGAGGCGGAAGGCTCGCGCTTGGATGAACTCATTATGTTAAATGAAGTTGTGTTTCGCGCAGATATGGATTTTATTATTAAAATTGGCGGTTGCGAAGCTGTACGCGATTTAGATCAGTGCAAAATTTTGGGAGCAAACGGAATTATGGCTCCAATGATTGAAACACCATTTGCAATGCAGAAATTTGTTAATGCGGCGCGTAAAGTTTACAAAGATCAAGTTTCAAATATTGAATGGATTATAAACACAGAAACTAAAACTTGTCGCCAAAATTTTGATGAAATTTTGGAAGTCGGAAAAGGCTTTTTGAATACAATAGCAATAGGGCGCGTCGATTTATCCACGTCAATGGGCGTAGGCAGAGAAAATATAAACGGCGAACAAGTTTTTGAGGCGTCAGAAGAATTTGCAAGAAAAGCGAAAAACGCCGGTTTAAAAGTCGGTATCGGCGGCGGCGTTTCAATGGCAGCCATTCCATTTTTCATCAGGCTAAAACCTTACTTGTACAAATTCGAGACGCGGAAAATTGTTTTCAAGTTTGTTGATGATGAAAATCTTTTGAAACGCGGGCTTGTCCTTGCAATGGAATTTGAATTGCTTTACCTCAAAAATAAATGTGAATTTTATAGCGTTATGGCGCAGGAAGATAAAGAAAGAATTGTAATGTTAGAAAAAAGATATGCTTACGCCAAAGAACAACTTGGTATCAGGTGATGGTATGAGAGTCCTTATCACAGGTGCAAGTAAGGGAATTGGTAAGGCGACGGCTGAATTTTTCAAAAATCGCGGCTATGAACTTGAAATTCCTACTCATAGCGAATTGGATTTAAATTCTCAAGAATCTGTAGAAAATTATATCGCGCAGAATAAAAATGTTCCGCTGGATACTGTCATAAACAACGCCGGAATTAACACGATAACAAATTTAGATTCTGCAAGCGTTGAAGATATTCAAGAAATGTTGACGGTTGATTTGTATTCACCAATTTTATTGTTACGTGGAACTATTCCGCGTTTGAAAAAAAGCGCGTGCGGCAGAATCGTAAATATTGGCTCAATTTGGGCGGTTGTTTCAAAAAGCGGGCGCAGTTTATATTCTGCCGCCAAAAACGGCCTGCACGGAATTACAAACGCGTTAGCTTTGGAATTGGCTGAATCATCAATATTGGTAAATACCGTCTGTCCCGGATTTACGCTTACCGAACTTACAAAGAAAAATAATACCGCCGAAGAAATTTCACAAATAGAAAAGCAAATTCCTCTCGGCAGAATGGCTAAACCTGAAGAAATTGCAAAGTTAGTTTATTTTCTTGGAAGCTTTGAAAATACTTATATTACAGGGCAAAAAATTGTTATTGACGGAGGGTATACTGTTCAATGATTATTAAATCTGCACTGAAAAATTATTCGGTTGAAGTCATAGATTCATTTAGTGAAAATATGAAAAAATTTCATTCGGATAATACTTACTATGTTGTTGATGATAAAGTTTACAATTTATATCGAAATAATTTTGACTTTATCCCGAACAACAGACTTTTTAGATTGGAATCCAAAGAAAACAATAAAAGCATCGACAGCGTTATAGAAATTTGCAAGACAATGACAAATATGCCGTCAAAAAGAAATACAAAATTGGTTTCCATTGGCGGGGGAATTGTTCAAGATGTTACCGGCTTTGTAGCAAATGTTTTGTATCGTGGAATTTCTTGGACGTTTTATCATTCGACACTTTTGGCGGCTTGTGACAGTTGCATAGGAAGTAAAACTTCTTTAAACTGTCAAGGCTTTAAAAATTTGCTTGGTACTTTTTATCCTCCAAACGAAATTTTCATTGACTCGGCGTTATTTAAAACTCTTGACGAAAAAGATTTTTTAAGCGGGCTTGGTGAAATTTTAAAATTCAGCGTCATGCAACATAATAAAGGCGGAGTTGATAATATTGAACGTCATTTGGAACCGCTGTTGTCAAGAAATCCAATGACGCTTAATGATTTTATTGTGGACTCTTTAAAATTTAAAAAAGTCTACATTGAAAATGATGAATTTGATAAAAATGAGCGCGTACTGTTAAATTTCGGACATACTTTCGGACACGCCTTTGAAGTGTCAAGCAATTTTGAAATTCCGCACGGTACGGCGGTTGCACTCGGTGTAGTTGTTGCAAATAGAATTTCGGCTAAGCGTTATTCCATTGACGCAAATTTAATTGAACGAATTGAAAAATTGGTGCATAAGGTAGTTAATTTGAAATTAAAACCGGAAATGGTTGAAATGCCGCTCGTTATGTCAGCTATTCGCAAAGATAAAAAACAATTAGGCAACGGGATAAATGCTGTACTTTTGCAAGGCGACTTTTCATTAAAAAGAGTGAACGACGTTACCGAAAATGAAATTAATGACGCAGTGATTTTTTTGAAAGAAAATTTTGTTTAAATTGGGATTATGTAAATGTCAGGTGTTAATATGGAAACAACGGCAAGAATTTCAATTTTTGGTGCCGGAGGGCTTATCGGTAAAGCAATATCTGCACAATTAAAAAATTCCGGCTACACAAACGTTATTGATTGTACACATAAAGTTTTGGAATTGACAGACCAAAATGCAGTGAAAAATTTTTTTGAGATTAACAGACCGGAATATATTTTTTTTTGTGCGGTAAAGACGGTTACAGATTTTGAAGATACGGCGCGGAAAACTGCCGACGAATTGCAAAATAATTTACTTATGTTGTGCAACGTGATGGAATTTGCCCAAAAATATGAAGTGACTAAAGGCGTCTTTTTGGGAAGTGCAATGCTTTACCCGTGGAACGATTTACACAATGAGCCTTTGACGGAAGATTTATTGGAACGCCCAAATTTGAGCGAATACAAAAAATCTATGGAAGCGGCAGTTTTGGGAAAATATGTTGGCTTAAAGTTGTGCCAATACTATCACGAACAGTATAATTGCAAATTCGTTTATGCTCTTCCGACTCACATATACGGCGGTTTTAAAGACAGGAAAAATCTTTATTTTTTGGAAAAAATGGTTCAGTCGATATGCAACGCCAAACTGAAAGGCGAAAATTCTTTGTATTTGGACGTTTTCGGCGAAGGTAAAGCGTTAAAGCAATTTTTGCATGTAGATGACTGCGCCGACGCGATTATTAAAGTAATGCAAAGTTACGAAGATTATACCGCGCCAATTAATATTGCTACTAATCAGCCCGAATCTTGGAGCAGTATCGTTAAAAAAATTTGTAAAATCGTCGATTATAACGGCGAAATAAAATTTAATGCTGACAGAAAAGAAAATTTGGCTAACAGAATTTGCTCAACCGAAAAATTAAATAAAATCGGTTGGCAGCAAAAAATTTCTATGGAACAAGGTTTAAAATTACTTTGTGCAGAATGTATGGAGAGAGAATGAATAAACATAGCGAAAATTTTAATGTTGACAACGCGGCGATAAATGAATTTTCCGACGACGTGAAATTAAATATTTTTCGCAAAATGGCGAAGTCGCGTATATTTGAAGATTATTTGGCAAAAATTAACAAAGACAACAAAATAAAAGTCAAAGTTCATATGTCGTCCGGTCAAGAAGCAGTTGCAGCCGCCATTTCCGAAGTAGCAAGCGATTATCAAATTTTTACTCAACACCGAACGATGGACACATTTTTATCTTTGGGCGGGGATGTAAAAAAACTCGTTGATGAAATGCTTTGCTTAGATAGCGGCTGTTGCGGCGGAAAAATTGGCGGCGCGTTTCAGATACACGAAAACGGAATTGACATGTATGCTCATACCGGCTTGATTGGCGAAAATGTTTCTGTAGGCGTGGGTATGGCGTTAGGCAACCGCAAAAAGACTTTGTGCCTTTTTGGAGATGGAGCCGCCGAAGAAGATTACGCGCTTGAAGCGTTTGGATTTGCCGCTACTCACAAATTGCCGGTTTTATTTGTGTGCACAGATAACGAGCTTTCTGTTTTGTCGCCGAAAGAAAAAAGGCGTTCATGGGAATTGGCGGACGTTTGCAACGGGTTCGGTATTCAATCTGTGGACTGTTCGGACGATCCTTTTACAATTATGAAACTTATAGAAAAGTTTGAAGACAATTTACCGGCTCTTATAAATGTGCGCGTTTGTCGAAATTATTGGCACGCCGGAATAGGAATTGATTCGCCGCCGGCTTGGGACAGGTACTTAATTTTAAAAGAAAAGTTAACTGCGCTCGGATATGAAAATGAAATAGCGAACATTGAAAAAGTTATAGCCAATCAAATGGAGGAATTATGGAAAAGTTATCTTTGAGGGACACCATAAAACAAATTTTGGACGTGCATTTAAATCAAAATAACGGTATTCTTTTGGGCGAATGTGTTTCAGACCCCGGCGGCGTGGCAGGAACTATCCCCGAAAGTAAAAATGTTGTAGATTTGCCGATGACGGAAATTGGCGGAGCTGATATTGCGGTTGGCTGTGCATTGGCAGGACGCCGCCCGGTTTTTGTTGTACGTTTTCAAGATTTTATGTTGATGAATGGCAGTCCGTTTATTTACTTCGCCGCTGTAGTGAAAGAAATGCACGGCTTAACTGCTCCTGTATTCATTCGCGCGTTGGCAAACGACCATTTTGACGCCACACATTCAAACGTTTTGCACAGTTTGTTTATGCACTTTTCCGGAATTAAAGTTGCCGCCCCTTGCACGCCCGACGAATATCAAGAAGTTTGGAAAAGTTTTTTAAATGACGACGTGCCGTATTATGTAAGCGAATTTCGGGACACTTTTAATAATGTTGACGAAATGCCGGATTTTATAACGCCGGATGCTGACATTAATATTTGGGGAATTTCAGTTTGCAGGCAACGTATTTTTGAGGCAAAAAAAATTCTTGAGCAGGACGGTATCAAGGCTAACATTTTCAATATACTTTGGCTGAAGCCTTTTAACGTTGAAAAGTACGCACCGTATCTGCAAAAAGTTCCGCTTGGATTAGTTGTTGACTCCGGACGTGAAATTTGCGGTGCCGCCGAAGCATACGCCTATAGATTAATTAAATTGTCAAAAGGTGCTTATGTTGACGTTTTGGGCGTGCAGGACAAAATTAAAACCACTAACCCAAATTGCTACAATGAAGTTCCAACGGTTGAAATGATTGTTGCTAAAGTTAAGGAGCTTGTTAAACAACTGCAATAAAACGAGGTGAAATTGTTGGAAAAAATTTCTGTAGTTCTTATCAGCGAAGGAAATTATTGGAATTTGCTATTTTCAAGTATTAATTTGGAGGCTGTTCAAATTGTTGCAGTTTATGGCGATGAAACTCAATTTTCTCCGCAAATTATGGAACAATTAAAAGGCGTGTTCAGACCCATTGAATGTTTTGGCAAGGAGTGCGGAAACTACAAGGATACATATTTTATCTACAATATTTGGGGCGATATAATAAGATCTTACCTTGATTATTATCACATTGACAGGCAGTATTCAATTTCTTTGGAATATCCTGAAGGCGGGCGTATTCATACAATCGCCAATTATTACGCGCTATGGAAATTTCTTGAAAAAGAAAAGCCTGCGGTAGATTTTTTTACCACCGGTATATCTTTTACAAGAGACGGTTTCGACGTTCCAACAATGCTGCCCTATAAAGGAGTTACGCTGGCGTTTTTAATGCAGGATATGTACTATAGCTACAAAATGGCATTAGAATATTTGACGAGTTGTCTTCCTGAAAATACGGGGGGGGGGTAAGCCAAAGTTTTGTATAATAGGTTTAGCTCCTTATCAATTCCAACTGCAATTACAATTTAAGTCGCTCAATTTTCACGAAGTTACTTACTTTCCAATTTTAGGACACGAAAATATGGATTATTTCGGGACAAAACGCGGAAACGTATTGACTCAAATTTTGTCAAAAAAACACATTGACTTAATTAAAAATTTTGAATATCCGCAGATAGATTTTGCTGATAATGACGGAATGAGAAAATTTTATGCAAACGAGCGATTTGAAATAACGAATTTTGAGCGGTTGGATCTTGACAATGAGTACCGAATTTACAAAAAGAAATATCCTAAAACTGTTGAGTTTAATTTGAAATGCTTGGATGATTATTTGAATTTGTGCCACGAGCATAATATTGAGCCCTTCTGTGTACTGTTTCCGTTTTCAATTTCTGCAAGACACGCGTATCCTGAAGAAAGCATTACCGAATTTCGTGAATTGCTTTCAAAGTTCAAAGACAAAATGTACTTTATTGACTTGTGGGATATAAATATTGCGGATTCAAATTTTAGAAATGCCTCACACCTGAATATTTCTGGGTCGCGTATTGTTACCAACATTATAAAAAATATTGTTGATAAAATTTTAAAAATTTAGGGGGATTTAAATGAAAGATTTTATTGACAGAGCGAACGCTCAAGGCTTCATTCACGAAAGTAAAGAAGAAGTTCAAACTAAAGAAAAAGTTTACAACTTGCTGAAAAATACGCCAATATATCCTGATGAAATTCTTAACAATTTGACGTTGTTTTTAAATCCAAAGTCTTTGGGAAGAATCCTTTTCTTTGACCGTATGTACCAATTAATTACAGAAATTCCCGGCGTCGTTATGGAGATGGGGGTACAATGGGGGGGGGGTACGGCACTCTTCAACACTCTCAGAGGCATTTATGAGCCGTACAATGTCCGCCGCAAAATTATAAGCTTTGATACTTTTGAAGGTTTTCCCAGCGTCGATAGCAAAGATGGCAATGCTCCATTGATTGGCGTTGGCAATTTATCACTGCCGGAAGATTATACTTCCTATCTGTCCGAAATTCTGGAAAACATTGAAAGAAATCAGCCAATTTCACATATCAAAAAATATGAATTGGTTAAAGGCGACGCCTGCAAAACTGTTCCAGAATATCTTGAGAAAAATCCTGAAACTATGATAGCGTTGGCGTACTTTGATTTTGATATTTATGAACCGACAAAAAAAGTTTTGAAATGTATAAAACCGCGCCTTTTCAAAGGCAGTGTTATTGGCTTTGATGAATTGAACGATCCAAGTTGTCCGGGCGAAACTTTAGCAGTTATGGAAACGCTCGGCTTAAATAATCTTAAATTGAAAAAAGTTCCTTGGTATACAAAGGCTTGTTATTGCGTGGTTGAATAATTGAATAAAAATAATTTTTGACTGGAGAAAATAGGAATTGAAAATTTCACTGATAACGGGAATAACCGGGCAAGACGGCTCCTACTTGGCTGAATTGCTTTTATCCAAAGGTTACAAGGTGCATGGAATGATTCGCCGTCACAGTACAATTTGCACGGGGAGAATTTCGCATCTTCTTGACAATGAAAATCTTTTTCTGCATTACGGCGATATTACAGATTCGCACAATTTAACCGCGTTAATTCGTGAAGTTAATCCCGACGAAGTTTATAATTTGGCGGCGCAGTCGCACGTTGGAACGTCTTTTGAAGTGCCGGAATTTACGGCGGAAGTTACGGGCGTTGGTACGATAAAATTGCTTGAAGCTATTCGGCAAGTTAAACCGAATACAAAATTTTATCAGGCGTCTACTTCCGAATTATTCGGCGGTATACCTGAAACGGCTCCGCAAAATGAAAATACGCCGTTTTATCCAAAAAGTCCTTACGGCGCGGCGAAACTTTATTCATATTGGGTAACGGTTAATTATCGTGAGGCTTACAATCTTTTTGCTTGCAACGGGATTTTATTTAATCATGAATCGCCGCGACGCGGTACAGATTTTGTAACGCGCAAAATTACAACGTCCATTGCAAACATTATGAACGGCAAGCAGGAAAAACTTTCTTTGGGCAATTTAAATGCCAAACGCGACTGGGGATTTGCCGGCGATTATGTTGAGGGTATGTGGCTGATGTTGCAACAAGATAAACCTGACGATTTTGTTTTGGCAACGGGCGAAACTCATACCGTTAAAGAATTTGTTGAAGTGGCTTTTTCTGAAGTTGGAATACAAATTGAATGGCGCGGCAGTGGCGTTGACGAAAAAGGCTACTGCGCGAAAACCGGCAAATTGCTTGTCGATGTCAATCCAAAATTTTTCCGTCCTGCCGAAGTCGATTTACTTTTAGGCGATCCTTCAAAGGCTGAAAAGATTCTCGGCTGGAAATGTAAAACTTCTTTCAATGAGCTTGTAAAAATGATGGTCGCTGAAGATATGAAATTGGTTAAAGCCCCCCCCCCGTTAGGATAGGTATTGTCGGGCTTGGTTACGTCGGTTTAACTTTGGCTATTGCGGCGGCTGATTGTGGCTTTGATGTTTTCGGCACTGAAATTAATACAAATATAAAATCTTGCTTGAGCGAAAATCGCGCACATTTTTTTGAACCCGGACTTGACGAATTAATTTGCCGCTACAATAACAAAAATTTTCATTGTGCAGATAATTTTCCCGTCGATAAAAAATTTGACGCCTTTATAATTACAGTTGGTACACCGTTGAAAAGTGAAAGTAAAGTTCCAAACTTCGACGCGATAACAGCGGCGATAAAATCTATTTCTGAAGTTTACGACGGCAGCCAACTTATTATTTTGCGCTCAACCGTTTCAGTCGGTACTACGCGAAATGTTGTAATTCCGTTGCTTGCCAAAATGTGCGGCAAGTCTGAAGTTTTTGTGAGTATGTGTCCTGAAAGGACGATTGAAGGTAAAGCCATTGAGGAGCTTAAAAATTTGCCGCAGATAATTAGCGGCAACAATTTAACCGCTTTAAAAATGGCTGAAAAAATTTTCTTGCAGATAACGGACAATGTTATAAAAGCTGACAGTTTGGAAGAAGCCGAGCTGATAAAACTTTACTGCAACACTTATCGAGATATGAATTTTTCTATTGGCAACGCTTTTTGTCTAGCGTCTCAAACTTTTGGAGTTAATGGAATTAATGTTATTAACCGTGCGAACGAAGGTTACAAACGCGCCGGTATAGCTTTACCGGGTTTTGTTGCCGGGCCGTGTCTGGAAAAGGACGCCTACATTTTAACAAATAATATGGTTGATTGTTTAAGCAAAGAATTTATTTTAAACGCGCGGCAAGTCAATGAATCGCTGGAAGATGAAGTTGTTGAATGGGTTAAAAAACGCGTTGGCGTACCTTCAGAAAATATTTTTATAACTTTGTCGGGAATGGCTTTTAAAGGTCGTCCTGAAACTTCAGATTTGCGCGGCTCTTCGTCTGTGAATATCGCCCGCAAATTAAATAATTTAGGTTACAAATTGAAACTGCATGACTTTGTAGCCAACGTCGCTGAAATGGAAAATTTGAAATTGGGTAAATCTTACAGCGATTTAAATATTGCCTGTGAAAATTCCGTCGCGTTGATTGTGCTGAACAATCACAGAAATTATTTGGAAATTGAAACAATCGAAAACTTAGCTGAAAACGCCGTGATTCTGGATACTTGGAACGTTTGCAACAAACTTCACGAAAAATATTTTAACGTTTACACATTGGGTAATATCAATCTTGGAGGTGTTGCAAATTGAAAAGATTTATTGTAACGGGCGGCAGCGGCTTTATCGGTTATCATTTGGCAGAATATTTATCAGCTCAATCTGAAAATGAAGTCACGATTATAGATAACCATTTGCGCGGCGTTGCTGACGAAATGTTTAACGCTTTAATTGCGCGTCCGAATGTCATTTTCATTAATGAAGATATGACGCAGAAAAATTTCTACAAAAAACTTTCTGGACGTTATGACGGGATTTATCATTTGGCGGCTTTGAACGGTACGAAAAATTTTTACAATCGCCCGTATGAAGTTATGAGGATAAACATTTTAACTTTGATGAATATGTTGGAATGGTGCAACGCTGAAAATTGCGGCGCGTTTTTATTTTCGTCGTCGTCTGAAACTTACGCGGGTACTTTTAATTGTTTTCTGTCTGAACACCCTGAATTTGTTCCCAGTGAAGAAAATATCCCGCTAACTGTTGATGACGTTATGAATCCTCGTTGGTCGTACGGCGGCAGTAAAATTACCGGCGAACTTTTGACAGTGAATTATTGCCGCGCTAACGACGTACCATTTAAAATTATTCGTTATCATAATGTTTACGGCGTGCGTATGGGCTACGATCACGTTTTGCCGGAATTTTTCAAGCGCGTTTGTGATAAAGTTGATCCGTTCCCAATTTTTGGCGGGCAGGAGACACGCGCTTTTTGTGCAGTTGAAGACGCGGTAAAAGCCACTGAAGCCGTTATGATTAGCGAAAAGTGCAACGGCGAAATTATTCACATTGGCAACAGTTCGCAGGAAATTAAAATTATTGACTTGCTGAATTTGGTATTGAAAATTGCAAAATTTAATCCGAAGATTGAAATTAAACCTGCGCCCAAAGGTTGTGTAATGCGGCGTTGTCCAAATACCGACAAACTTTTTAATTTGACGGGATTTAAAGCTACAATCACGTTGGAAGAGGCTTTGCCAAAAATGTTTGAATGGTATCAAAAAATTTTTTTAAATGATACAAAAACACATTGAGTTAATTTGGTAGGAGTGGAGGCTTATGGATAAAAAAGCGAAAATTTATGTTGCCGGTCATCGCGGAATGATTGGCGCGGCTATTGTTCGTGAATTGGAAAAGCAAGGGTACAAAAATATTATCGTTCGTACTCATAAAGAATTAGACCTTTGCAGACAAGTTGAAGTTGAAAAATTTTTTGCCGAAGAAAAACCGGAATATGTATTTTTGGCGGCGGCTAAAGTTGGGGGAATTGTCGCAAATTCAGAATCGCCGGCAGATTTTATGTATCAAAATATGATGATTGAAATGAACGTGATTAACGCCGCGTGGAAAAATGATGCAAAAAAATTATTGTTTCTGGGCTGTTCTTGCATTTATCCAAAATTGGCGGAACAACCGATAAAAGAAAATTCTTTGCTGACTTCGTCTTTGGAACCAACAAGCGAGGCTTTTTCATTGGCTAAAATTTCCGGTTTAAAATACTGCGAATACTTGAATAAACAGTACGGCGCGGATTTTATTTCGGTTATTCCGTCAAATATTTATGGCGTCGGCGATAATTATCATCCTACGAAAAGCCACGTTATCCCCGCTTTAATTCGGCGTTTTCATGAGGCGAAAATCGAAAATAAAACTTCGGTAACTTGTTGGGGCGATGGCAGTCCGCTCCGTGAATATTTGTACGTTGATGATTTGGCTGATGCTTGCGTTTTCTTGATGAACAATTACAGCGGCAGCGAAATTGTAAATGTTGGAACCGGTAAGGAAATTTCTATAAAGCAACTTACTGAAACAATCGCCGAAATTGTCGGCTACAAAGGCGAAATTCTTTGGGATACAGATAAACCGAATGGAACGCCGCGCAAAATTGTTGACGTGTCTAAAATTAATTCTTTGGGCTGGAAATATAAAACCGAATTAACAGAGGGGCTTAAACTGGCGTACAATGATTTTCTGAATCCTGCTACTCAAGCTGAAGATAAACCGGCAACTTTCAACAAAATTGGTATTGGTGGCGTTTATATTGGCGAAAATGGCAGAAAATATGTAAATCAGGCGTTAGACGCCCGCCGCTTATCGCAGGGCGAAATGGTTTACAAATTTGAAAAACAATTCGCGCAGTTGCACGATCAAAAATATGCAATAGCGTTGAATAGCGGGACTTCAGCTTTGCACGTTGGACTTGAGGCGTTGAAAGAAAAATATCATTGGACGGACAAGCAAAAAACTTATAAAGTTATTGTTCCAGCGATAACTTTTATTGCGTCGTCAAATTCGATACTTCATGCCGGAATGCAGCCAACTTTTGTTGACGTAGACAAGCAAACGTATAATTTAAATCCGGCTTTGATTGAAGCGGCGATTGACGAAGACACGGTTGCAATTATGCCGGTACATCTTTTTGGGCAACCTTGCGAAATGGATTCTATAGTTGAAATTGCGCACAAACACAATTTAAAAATTATAGAGGACTGCGCGGAGTCCCATTTTGCAACTTACAAAGGCAAAAAGTGCGGAAGTTTTGGCGATATTTCCGGCTTCAGTACATACGTTGCACATACAATTACAACTGGCGTTGGTGGCTTAGTTACGACAAACGACCGCGAACTTATGGAAATTTCAAGGTCTTTGGTTGCTCACGGGCGTGCTTGTACCTGCGAAAAGTGCGTTGCCTCTGATCCAAAAAAAGTTTGTCCTCTTCGTATGCAAACAAAAATGGATAAAAGATTTATGTTTGTAAGGCTTGGCTACAGTTACAGAATTGGCGAAATTGAAGGCGCACTTGGATTAGATCAGATTGAAAATCGCAATTTTATAATGGACACGCGCAAGGAGCACGCACATTATTTAACTGAAAATCTTGAAGACGTTGAAGAATTTTTGCAACTGCCGCGTTATCCTGAATACGTGGAACATTCTTTTATGATGTACCCTATTGTTGTTAAAAATTCCGCGCCGTTTTCGCGCAGGGATATTACAACTTATCTTGAAAAAAATAACATTGAGACGCGCCCAATGATGCCGCTTTTAAATCAGCCGCTTTACTTAGAATTATTTGGAGACATTGAAAAAAATTATCCCGTTGCCGAATGGATTGACAACAACGGCTTTTATCTTGGCTGTCATCATTGCCTTACAAAGGACGAGTTGGACAAAATTATAAAATGTATTCACGAATTTTTGAAAGGAATTTAAATGCAAATAGTTTTACTTTCCGGCGGAAGTGGAAAAAGACTTTGGCCGCTGTCAAATGAAATTCGCTCCAAACAGTTCATAAAAATTTTTTCAAGCGTCAATAACGATTATGAATCAATGCTGCAAAAAGTTATTCGCCAAATTCGGCAAATTTCCGGCGATATTTCAATTTTAGTTTCAACTTCAAAATCGCAAGAAAGCATTTTAAAAAAATACGTTGCGCAGGATGTTGAAATATCTTGCGAACCGTGCAGGCGAAATACTTTCCCGGCAATAGCATTAACTGCGGCGTATTTGCGGGACGTTAAAAAAATTTCCGCCAACGAGCCAATTATAATTTGCCCTGTCGATTCTTACGTTAATGACGACTTTTTTAAAAGTTTTGAAACTATGGAAGAATTGGCAAAAAATTCCGCAGTCAATCTGGTTTTGATTGGTATAAATCCAACTTATCCCAGTGAAAAGTACGGCTATATTATTCCAAAGTCGAAGGACAAAATTAGCGAAGTTTTGGAGTTTAAAGAAAAGCCGACGGCTCAAGTTGCCGAAAAATATATTGAACAAGGCGGACTTTGGAATGGCGGCGTTTTTGCCTGCAAAATTTCATTCATACTGGAAAAAGCGCGAGAAATTTTGAAAACTGATTCTTACTTTGAAATTTTTAAAAGATATTCCGAGCTGCCGAATATTTCTATTGATTATGCAGTTGTCGAAAAAGAAAAAAATATAAAAGTCGTGCGCTACAACGGCGACTGGAAAGACGTTGGAACGTGGAATACTTTATCTGAAGTTATGCAAGAAACGTCTATTGGCAAAGTGCAAATTGATTCAACTTGCCGAAATTCCAATATAATTAATGAAACAGATATGCCAATTATTGCAATGGGGTTGCAAAATATTATAGTGGCAGCAAGTCCCGATGGAATTTTGGTAGCAGATAAATTTCAATCAAGTTTTTTAAGACCGTTCGTCGAAAATCTTCACGAACAAATTAAATTTGCCGAAAAGTCTTATGGAACTTACACGGTTATTGACATTGACGAAAACAGCTTGACGATAAAAGTTATTTTGAACGCAGGGGCGAAAATGCGTTATCACAGCCACGAGTACAGAGATGAAATTTGGATGATTGTTAAAGGCGAAGGACAAACTGTTATTGATGACAAAATTCAATCTGTGAAAGCGGGCGATATTATAAAAATTCCTTGCGGCGTCAAACATACGATTAAAGCCAAAACGGATTTAAAAATTATTGAAATTCAACTTGGCAAAAATATAAACGTTGAAGATAAAATTTTATGGGAGTAATGAAATGATAGTAACACGATTTAACGGCGGGGTCGGCAATCAGCTTTTTCAATATTCTATTGGGCGTTATTTGGCGCACAAACATAACACGGAATTAAAGCTTGATCTTAGTCTTTTTGACCAGCCGCTTTATGATTTTAACAGCTACAAAATTGGCGTTTTTAACATTCAAGAAAATTTTGCAACGCCGGAAGAGATTGAAAATTTAGCCGTTGTGACAGAGACTCAAACTTCATTTATTCCGGAAGCTCTGGAAGTTCCAGACAATGTTTTACTTGTTGGTTTTTGGCAAAGTCATAAATATTCCGAAGAAATTGAAGACATCCTGCGCGAAGAATTTACATTGAAAAATCCTTCGCCAAAATATTTAGAGTGGCAGGAAAAAATTAACTCTGCGAAATGTTCAGTATCTTGTCACGTAAGACGCGGCGATTATTTGATACCTACATTTAGAAATCATTCTGGGATAATGCCGTTTGAATACTACTACGAATGTATAAATACTTTGAAAAATTCAAATCCTGAAATGACGCTTTTTGTCTTTTCAAATGATTTGGAATGGGTAAAAAATAATTTCCAGTTTGATGTACCTGTTGAATTTGTAAAAGATTGTGAATCAGACTGCGAAGAGCTTATATTAATGAGTTTGTGTCAACATAACATAATTGCAAACAGTACATTTTCATTTTGGGGAGCGCGGCTGAATCGTAACCCTGATAAAAAAGTATTTACTCCTTATCCGTGGCATCGTGACGGTTGGGGCGGCGAAACTGTCATACAAGAAGATTGGATAAAAGTTCCGGTTGATTTTGATGAAAATCCTCCGTTCAATCCTACAACGTCTATAATTTTGTATGTGGAAAATGATTCTTTAACTATATCTTCCTGTTTGCAAAGTATTATGGATCAAACTTTTCAAGACCACGAATTAATAATGGTAAGTGCAAGCGCGGACGGCAGCGACAAAATTTGTCGGGAAATTGCCAACAATCGCAACGTTACTTTTTTAAAAGTGGATCATTCAACAAAAAAATATACGGCGTGGAATAAAGGGTTAGAAAATGCACGCGGCGATTATGTAATTTTTTTGAGCGGAAATGATTTACTTAGTTCAGAATTTATTTCGATTATTTCAAAAATTTTGTCGTCGGCGTTTTACTATTATTCTTCGGAACATAAAGACAAAATTCACTCCTACGAAGAATACATTTTAAAAGCCGCGCCAAATATCATTGGCTCAACTGAATATATGGTAAGTTCGCCACTTTCAGAAGAAAAAATTACGCGAATGCACGATGAAAAATTTCAAGAGCTTGACGATATTACAAATTTTGACATACCGTATCGCCTGAAAATTGCTTTACTTGTCGAAAAAGAAATTAACAATTTAGTCGGTACAAAAATTTTCAAACGAAGTTACTTAAATAAATATAATATCCGTTTTGACGAAAATTTAACGGGCGAAGATGCCGAGCTGAAATTTTTGATAGATGCGTTTATACATACCGAAAAAATTTCTCTTATGCCGCGCTTTTTCTATGGAACAGTAATTTTATAAATTTCCAAAATTCTTTTAGTCCGGCTTCACTTTGGAAGTTGGATTTTTTTATTGGCAGGAAGGTTGAAAATTTAGTTGAATTTACTGAGATAAAGTTAAAGCGAAATTTTTTCAAATTTGTGTTATGATACACGGGAAGAATAATTTTTCAAAATTTTGTTGTTTATAGGAGAAAATTAAATTGGCAAGGTCAAAAAAAAGTAGCAATGAAAAATTACTTGTAGAATCTTTTGAAGATGTGCAAGTTGATTCAAAGGCGTATGCAAAAAAAATTCTTAATTTGATATTTACAGATGAACGCACTTTTGAAGTTGTAAAACGTCGCGCAGATGGTGAAACGCTTATTGGAATTGGGCGGACGCTTGATTTGACGCGTGAAAGAATTCGACAAATTGAATTGAAGGCGATTAGAAATTTTCTAAAATTTGAAAGTGCGGTAAAGAAAATTTTTCAAAATTTCCAGTCATCGGGCGAACAAAAAACTTTTCTTTACTTTGAAGATATGAAAATGTTTTTGGACGAAGACGACGCCAAAATTTTTTGGTTTTTTATATCGAAATCGAAATTCAACAGCGATATTTTTCACTTCGACAAGTCAATTAATGCAATAGTTTTTCACGAGTCAATAAATTTTGAAGAGGAAGTTATTAAAAAACTGCCGGTTATAGTCGAAGAAAAAGACTTCAACAAGCTGATTAAAAAAATTGCGAATAAAAAAAATTATTCAGAGGAATTTATAAGAACCAAACTTGATAAAATTTATAGACGCAAGGGCAACGCTTTTTATCGCGGCAAAATTTATTTAAATTTTGAGTACAGCTATATTTTGAAAAAATTTTTTCCCGCCGGTTTCAAAATATCCGAAAAAAATGCCTACGATAAATTTGTACGCCATCTCAAAGAAGTTTTCAACGAGAAAACGCCGTTCACTCAACACAGCGTGGATGCGATAATGGGCAGGATAGGAATACTTTGCGCACGCGGGAAATATATTCATCCTGATTTTATTAATGTTCCGGCTGAAATTATGGATAAAGTGAAAGATTTTATTGAACGCTCGGGGCGCACCGCAATTTTTTACAAGGAAATTTATGAATCGCTGAAAGAAATTTTTGTCGGAACGCAAATTACAAGCCATTACTTTTTGCAAGGCGCGATAAAGTTTTATAAATTACCGTACATTTTGCGGAAGGAATATTTGACAAAGTCTGATGAAAGCGATGTTAGCAAAGAGTTTGAAAAATTTGTCAACGAACGCGGCGAAGTTACGGCGCAGGAAATTAAAGAAAAATTTGTTTCGTTTAACGATTCAAATATAAACTTTTTGCTTGAGCGTTGCCCTGAAATTTTGCGCGTTGGATACGGGATTTTTATTCATTCTTCAAGATTGAATTTAACGGCAGAGGATAAAACTGATATAAAAAAATTTATTCAAGAAAATTGCACGAAGCCTTTAAATTCAAGGTTTTTGTTTACGTTGTTGTCTGAAAACTTTGCTGATTTTATGACGCGCAATAAAATTAAAAGCCATACTAAACTTTTTGGAATTTTAAAATATATGTTCAGCGAAGACTTCAATTTTTCGCATTCGTACATTTCGTTGGAAAATATCCACGACATTACGAACAAAAAAATAATCCTGAACATTTTGCAGGACAAGGAAAAAATTAATATCAACGAGCTTGCCGAAATTTGCAGTAAAAATCACGTTCATTACGTCACAAAAAGTTATTTGGTAGATGCATTGTCGCCGGAATTTATTCGGCTTGATGAATTTGATTTAATTCGTCCGGAAAAAATCGGCGTAACAGATGAAATTGTTAGCGAAATTGGCGAAATGGTAAGGGCTGAAATGAATAAAGATGGCGGCTGGCAAATGCTAAGTTTTTTTGATTATGACAGCTTGCCGAAAATTGAAATGGATTGGAATAATTTTTTGTTGGAAAGTGTAATTTCAATGGCGAAAAATGCTCCGCACAAATTAAAGACGCCGTTTAATTCGCCAAAATTTTCTTCGGTAATTTTTTTGTCTGAAGAATTTGAAGACGATAATTTTAAATCGTTTCTGTTGAAAATTTTGAAAGTTGAACACAGCAAAAAGCCGTTTCAAACTGATAAAGAAATTTTACAGTGGTTGAAAGAAAAAGGTATTTGCAATACAAAGTTGCCAAAGTTTTTAGACAAAGGCAACGCGTTTAATCTTTTGCAGCAGTAAAGAAAATGAGAAACTTAACCGAAATATCTTTAAAAAACCGTTCGCTGGTGTGGTACTTTATCATAGTGGCGTTTGTCGGCGGAATTTTTTCATATTTTGAATTGGGCAGGATGGAAGACCCAAAATTTATAGTCCGTCAAATGATAGTGGCGGCGTACTGGCCGGGCGCAACAGCTTACGAAATGCAAGATCAAGTTACAGATAAACTTGAAAAAAAATTGCAAGATATACCGGGACTGGATAACTTGCAAAGTGAAACGCGCCCAAATTCAACGGTGATTTATGTAGAACTCGGCGAAAATTTGGACGTTTCAGAAATTCGCCCGACGTGGCGGGACGTGCGGAATTATTGCGCCGATATAAAAGGCGACTTGCCGGAAGGCGTTATGGGTCCATTTTTTAATGATACTTACGATGAAGTTTTTGGATCGATTTACGCCGTGACGGGCGACGGGTTTAACTATGAAGAATTGCGCCAATACGCTGAAAAAATTCGGCGGCTTATGCTCGGCGTTGCTGACGTGAAAAAAATTGAGCTCGTCGGCGTCCAAAATGAAGTTGTTTACGTTGAAATTGAACAGGCAAAACTTTCAGAAATGAGAATAAGCCCGCAAGTTATTTCTGAAACTTTGGCGGCGCAAAATGCAATGACGCCCGCAGGAATGATTGAAACTTCAAGCGATAACGTTTATTTGCGTGTGACGGGAATTTTTGACAACGTAGAGGAAATTAAAAATTTGCCAATAAACGCGAACGGGAAAATTTTTCGCCTTTCAGATATTTCAACGATTGAAAGGCAATTTGTCAGCCCGTCAAATCCGAAAATGTTTTTTGACGGTGCGCCCGCCATTGGAATTGCAGTGGCGATGGAAGACGGCGGCAATATTTTAAAACTCGGCAAAGACTTAGATAAAATGGCAGTGCAAATTCAAAACGAATTGCCGCTAGGCTTAGAATTAAAGCAAGTTTCCAATCAGCCGAAAGTTGTTGAAGAATCAATCAACGAATTTGTAGAAACATTAATTTTGGCGATAGTAATTGTTTTGGCGGTAAGTTTTTTGAGTTTGGGATTAAGAACCGGCTTAGTTGTGGCAGGATGTATCCCGTTGGTATTGACGGGAACATTTTGCTTTATGTACGCCGCCGGAATAGACTTGCACAAAGTTTCATTAGGCAGTTTGATAATCGCACTTGGACTTTTAGTAGACGACGCAATAATAGCGGTGGAAATGATGAGCGTACAACTGGAGCGCGGTTTATCAAGATTTGACGCGGCTTGCCACGCGTTTAACGTAACTGCAAAGCCGATGCTTACGGGGACTTTAATAACGTGTTCCGGCTTTATTCCCGTTGCTTTTTCAAAAGGTATGGCAAGCGAATTTTGCCGCGATATGTTTTGGGTTGTCAGTATTGCACTTTTATTGTCGTGGATTGTTTCTGTAATGGTTGCGCCGCTTTTCGGTATGTACATTATCAAAGTTGAGAAAAAAGACGACGGCGAACTTTATAACAGTCGCTTTTACAATTTATTTCGGCGCGTGCTGAAAAATTTTTTACGTCACAAAATTTTTGTATTGAGCGGGACGGTTGCAACATTTATAGCGGCGATTTTTGCGAATGATTATGTACAGCAAGAATTTTTCCCACCGTCGATACGCCCCGAAATTTTAATTGAATTGAAATTGCCGGAAGGTTCATCAATGGCGGCAACTCAAATTGAGGCTGACAGATTTTCAAAATTTCTTGACACTGAAAAAGACAATTTAAAAAATTATGCTTACTACGTCGGACAAGATACGCCGCGTTTCGTGCTTACCATTGCGCCAAATTACGACGCCGATAATTGCGCTAAATTTGTTGTAACGGCGGCTGATGAAGATACACGCGATATTTTAATTAAAAAAATTCGCGCTGAACTTGAAGAAAATTTTCCGCTTGTTCGCTCAAATATTCAGCTGATTCAGACGGGACCGCCTTCAGATTATCCAATTATGCTTAGAGTTAGCGGCACTGATATTGAAAAAGTACACACACTAGCCGCGCAAGTTGCCGAAATTGTTGCAAAAAATCCCAACGCTACTGATGTTAATCTTGACTGGGACGAAAAATCTAAAATTGTACGCGTGGAGCTCAATCAAGATAAATTGCGTGCGCTAGGCGTTTCAAGTCAAATGATTAAACAGACGCTTTACACCGAAATAACGGGGGCGAAGGCGTCAGAATTTTACAGCGGCGATAGGACTATTGACATTGATTTGAGATTGGTTGCAGACAACAGAAATACTCTCGCCGCGCTGAAAAATTTGCCAATTTATCTTGGCGCGACAGGTTATGTACCGCTTGAGCAAATTGCAAAAATTTCTTACGGCGCGGAATATGGATTAATCAAACGCTACGATTTAAATCCCTGTATTACGGTACAGGCAAATATTATCAGTGGAACGGCGAATGACGCGGCAACTGAAGCATTTGAGGCAACTGAAGAGTTAAGAAAAAATTTACCGCTCGGCTATTTAATAGAACCCGGCGGCGATTTGGAAGAAAGCGGCGAAGCGTCAAGCGATTTACTAAAAATTTTGCCGCTGGTAGTTTTCATAATTGCAACTCTTTTAATGTTCCAACTCAAAGACGCAAAGGCAATGTTTTTGACAGTTTTAACTGCGCCGCTCGGTTTAATCGGCGTCATTTTCGCACTTATATTTTTAAATAAACCTTTGGGCTTTGTCGCTGAATTGGGCGTTATCGCACTTTCGGGAATGATAATCAGAAACTCCGTAATTTTAATTGATCAAATTCAACAACACCTTCGCGCAGGTGAAACGCCGCTTGATGCAATAATAGATTCGGCAATTTTGAGGTTTCGCCCAATAATGTTGACAGCCGCCGCCGCTATTTTGGGAATGTTGCCGCTGATGTCAAGTATTTTCTGGGCTCCAATGGCTGTTGCCATTTCCGGCGGTCTTTTCGCTGCCACAATTTTAACTTTGTTGGTCTTGCCTGTTATGTTCGCCGCCGTTTTCTTCAGATTCTCTTAAAAATTTAGTAAGATAAATTTTGACTTCACTTCCATTGAATTTTATAATTTTGAAAATTTTAATGGAGGCGATTAAAATTTTAGCTAACCGACAAAAATTAAGAATCAGATTATTTTTCAAGGGATTGGAAATTGGAATTTTTACCGGCGTGATAGTGGCGGCGTTGAGATTTTTACTGGATGAAGCTGATATTTTTCGTCCGCTGTGGTTTCAAAATTTCAGTACCGGAAAATTTTTTGTTACGGTACTGATTTTAATTTTTATAGCGAAATTTTTAGATTGGGCAATAAAATTTGATAAACAAGTGGCAGGCAGCGGCGTCCCGCAAATAAAAGGAATGTTGCAAGGTACGGCGGAAATGTACAAGCCGCTTAGATTAATTTTGCTGAAATTTACGGCGGTAATATTGGCGATAGGCGCGGGAATGTCACTTGGTCGCGCAGGTATCAGCGTACAATTTGGCGCGTGCGTCGGGAAATTTTTTAGTCGAAAAGGTAACATTGAAGGCAACATTTTATTAACGGCAGGAGCCGCCGCAGGACTTGCCGCAGTTTTTAACGCGCCACTTGCAGGCGTGATTTTTTGCATTGAAGAATTGCGCAAGGAATTTACATCAGAAACTTTGGTTGCAACATTAACGGCGGCGGTAAGCGCGTCGGCAGTTGTGGAATTATTTTTTGGCGTTCGTCCAATTTTTGAAACGATAACCGCAAAACCTTTAGTGATTCCGGAAATTTTAAAAGTATCGACGCTGGAAATTTTCGCTGAACATACCGCCGCGCCATTAAAAATATTTTTATGTTTTGTAGCATTGGGAATTTTTTTGGGAATACTTGGCGCAATTTTTACTAGAACAATGTTACTTTCACTGGAAATTTACGAAAAATCGAATTTAAGCGGCTCAAAAAAGTTTTTGGTACCTTTGATACTAATTTTACCAATCGGCTTAAATTTGCCCCAAATTTTGGGCTGTGGGAACGTGTTAGTAGACGAATTGTTAAACCGAGAATTTAATTTTGAAATGGTATTGCTGTTATTTTTTGGAAATTGGCTGTTTACGTTGATAAGTTTTGGAACAAACGCGCCGGGCGGAGTATTTTTGCCGGTACTGACATTAGGCGCGTTGAGCGGAAATATTTTTGCAGAAATTGGAACGAGTTTAGGAATATTTTCAGCGTACTGGACGACGCTTTTAATAATTTTTGGAATGGCGGCGTTTTTTGCGGCAGTGATAAAATCTCCAGTGACGGGTTGCCTTTTGATAATGGAAATAACGGGGCAATTTTCGTACTTACTGACATTAACTATTGTAAGTGGAGCGGCATTTATGGCAGCGGATTTTTGTGGAGGCAAGCCAATATTTTCAGCTTTACTTAATAGAAAAATTGTTCGGAATTAATTGTTATTAAACAAATAAATGATGGAATTATTTGGCGCGTTTTTTTTAGGTATTAGGTGTTAGGAAAAAAATTATTTAACATTTGTTTGGCGCGTCATAGGTTTCAGATAGAGGTTATAGAGCAAATTCTCCTACTCGTCGCAGAGCAAATGCTCCTACTCGTCGCAGAGCAAATGCTCCTACTCGTCGCATTTGCAACCCTGACGCGCCGTTAAAAAGCGTTTCTTGCTAAAGAGCACGCCTTGCTACGCAAGCCGCGCATGGTACTTTCTTTTTTCGACTGAAAAGAAAGTACATTTAAAAATTAAAAAAATTAAAATAAAAAAATAACCGGCACTTAAGAAAGTGTCGGCAGATGTTCTACCTGTTGTTCAAATTAACTCCCTAACTTAGACGCCCGATTTGATTAACAGAATTATCGAGCATTGTATCTTGTGTAGTCACAGCTTTTGCATTTGCCTCATAAAGTCTGTGATTATGTATTAACTCAACCATTTCACGAACAATTTCAACATTTGATTTTTCTAACATACCTTGAACAATTTCACCGGTTGCCGGTTCAGGTTGCGCGTTATTTACAGGAGCAAAAAGATTGTCGCCTTGTTTTTGAATAGCTAAACGATTGTCAAAGCGAACAACTTGAATTTGCGCCAAAGGATTTTCTTCGCCATTGGTATAAATGGAGCCGTCGCCGGAAATCGTAATTGAAGAATCGGCAGTTCCTTGAGGTATGGTAATTTGGTTACCGCGTGTATCAAGCAAATTGTAACCGCGTATATCTTGAAGTACGCCATCTTGATTTTTAAAGAATGCGCCATTGCGTGTATAACGAATTCCTTGAGGCGTTTGAATTGCAAAAAAACCTTCGCCAGCGATTGCCAAATCAAAAGTATTGCCGGTACTTTCAAACGCGCCTTGCGAATAATCGACGGCAATTTCTGCAATGTAGTCGCCAAGTCCGAGCTCACCAATAGTAACGCCGGTATTTTGATCTACTTTAAAACCTTTAAATTTGGTAACATCGCCGCTGTCAGTGTCGAGGAGTCCTTTGTTTAAAGGTACACCGCCGGAAATATTATCATCGTACATGCGCTTAATCAGCATGTTTTCAAATTCGTGGTGTACTGAAATATCTTTTTTGTAACCGGTAGTCGCAGCATTCGCCAAATTGTTGGCTATAACGTCAGTGCGCCGCGCTTCAGTTATCATACCGGTTGCCGCCGTGTAGAGTCCCCGCCACATTATTTACCACTTCCTTTTAATTTAGTCCTTTCAGCTGAAAATCCGTAGTTCCTTCTACCAAATTGTTTATCGTAATTTTCAGCGTTTTAGTTAAATTGCCGAAAAATGATTAACAAATTGTATCCGGTACTACGGATTCTCTAAGCTAGGTTAAAATATTCAATTAATTTATTTTGCTAAATTATTTTTGTTAAATTATGATTTAGCTTCCCATTGACCATTGTTGACAGCGTAGCGAACGCCTGCAAGTTCAACTTCGACGCCGCTGTTTTTGCCGTTTTTAACTGTCAAAGTGCTACCGTCTGTCATTTCAAATACTGCATCGTTGCCGGAGAAGGACGCTACGAGATTTGAAAGTGTCATGCCGGTAAGTACTACTACGTCATCTTCGCCCGCTTTTTGGATCATGTCGTTGCCGTTGCCGAGTCCGTAAATGAACATATCAATTCCGTCGCCGCCAATAAGTGTATCGTTACCGCCTGTGCCGCCCCAAAGTGAATTGTTGCCGTCGCTTGCTGTGATAACGTTGTTATTGTCGTTACCGTAAATTACCGCGTCGCCTTCATACGCACTTGCATCAAGGTCTTTAATGTCTCCGTAGAAGCTCAAGCCACTCTTGTTGAGGTAGTTGCCGTCTGCAAGGTTCGCAACTAAGCTTGTGCCTTCGTAGTCTGCACTAATCTTGATAACTGCATTCTTGCCATTTGCCACGTAGTAGCCGTTTGCTTCAACTGTTGCTGTCTTGCTGAATACGTCCATATTTACGATGCCGTCGCTGTATTCGTTTTCAAGTTGAATCATTGCATTTGCCGCGCCTTCGATTGTTACTTTGTCGGTGCCGTGTGTCATTATTACGTTGCCGTCTTTAATTTCGACTGCACTCAACGCGCCTGCTACTGAAATTTGGTCTGAATCTTCGTCCAAGCCGGTTGTGAAGTTTTTGATTAAGTCGTTTCCGGCGTCTGCTACAAACAAGTCTGCCGCTGCGCCGCCGTACATTGTATCATTGCCTGCGCCGCCTGTTACGGTTGAGCCTTCATCGCTTGCTGTAAGGACGTTGCCTTTGTCGTTACCGGTTATTGTTGCCGCGCCTTCAAACGCACTTGCATCAAGGTTTCTTATATCGCCATAGAAACTTGGATTATCTGAATCGTTATAATCGTTGTTTGACAAGTCGAATACGCCGCTGCCTTCGTAACCTTCCGCTACTGTTGCTGTTGCATTTTTGCCTGCTGCTGCATAGTAGTTGGCATCGTCGTTTATTTCAAGGGCTGTATTTCCTACTTGCATTACTACATCGTCGTTGGTGTAGTTGTTTCTGAACGCAATAGCTTGATTTGCCGCGTCATTAACTTGCAAACGTCCTTCACTCGTCTTAATGATTACGTCGCCGTCGTCAATCTTGACGCCGTTTATTGCCAATGAGCCGGTTTGAATTGTATCTGCTTCTTCTTCGCCGCCTACAAAGTGGAAGTTATCAAGCGTTGTTCTGCCATTTGCATAATTGATTACTGCGCTGCCGCCTGTCAATGATACATAGTTTTTGCCGCCGCCTGCGTCTACATAGTCGCCTGTGCTTGCATAAATTGTATCGTTGCCGCTGCCGCCTTCCAATGTGGATTCTTCTAAATCGTCTTCTACTGTAATTCTTTGATTAGTGACGCCGCCGCCCATCAAAATTACAGGTTTTGTTCTGTCGGACGCGTCTACTTCTTGGTTATCTGCTGATGCAAAGCCAATCTTCTTTTCTGTGCCGTCAGGTAAGAACAAGTTGACAAAGTTTGCGCCGTCGCCGAGATATACTTCAGCGTTTGCAAGTTTTACTTTGCCGTCTTCGAGTCCTACGCCTGCTGCCAAATCGTCTTGTGAAATTTGGATTCCTGCGCCGGTTGTAGGATCGTAATTTTCAAGCGTGACATTGCCGCCGGTTGCAATAATTTTATCTTTGCCGCCGTCGCTAAGGTCAATCGTTACATTTGTACCTTCTGTTACAACTGTATCTGCGCCGCTGCCGCCTACTACGGTTACTGCTGCTTTTGTGCCTTCTACAACTGCCGCGCTGCCTTTGCTGCCGAGTCCTACAACTGCGTCTTCTGTTAACGCCGCCGATACTACTGCTGTTGTACCTTTGGAATTACTAAGGCTGAAGTCGTCGTCTTCGCTGTCGTTATTTAATGTTGTTACTTTGTCGTCAGCAATTCCGAGTTTATCCAAAATTTCGTCAGTTGTATCTTCGCTTGTGATATTAAGTTGATCTTCGTCGTAAATGTACGCGTAGTTGTCGTCAACGCCAATTACTGTATCATTTGCTTTTACTGACAATTCGGTATTGTTTACTGTGTAAGTGCCGGAGGCTGAAATTTGCAATGTTGCTTTTCCATCAAGTCCGCTGATTGTCTTGTTTTCGATTGTAACTCCATCTG
>ERZ842401.606-NODE-606-length-52399-cov-8.067630_pt1 | contig 52399 bp, 28 predicted proteins | sample MGYA00521270_ERZ842401 | MGnify/ENA primary metagenome ERZ842401 (study PRJEB31892, sample SAMEA3878208) | bioreactor metagenome | biome: Moose rumen | place: Sweden | collected 2011-10 | study: EMG produced TPA metagenomics assembly of the PRJEB12797 data set... | reverse complement strand
AGATAGAATTTACAGCATTATTTTGCACTTTATTTTGAGGTTGCAAAACTAAAGGGAGGGACAAAATCCCAGTAACCCCGCACAAGCGTAAGCGCAGTGTGGTGCCTTGACGAGGAGCCTCGCACATCGCACATCGCAAATCGCAAATCGCACATCGTAAATCGCAAATCTCAATACAAAAAAAAAGACCGCCCAAAAGGACGGCCTTTTTTGTTTTAAAACAATATTGGAATTACCTCTTCACGAAGTTCTTGGTCACGATGCCATCCTCGGTCATCACGCGCACGAAGTACATACCGTCGGACAAGCCGGAGATGCTGATTTGCAACGGATTCTCGGCTACAACAAGCGTATTGACCAACTGGCCATACACGTTGTACACCTCAACACCCGTGATCCGGATGCTGGCATCACTCACCGACACCACCACCTTGTCGGTGGCCGGGTTCGGGTAGAGCTTGACGCTCTTCTCGAGATAGCTTTGGATACCCACTCCACCCGTGTGGAAGGAGACTGCATTGGACGGGTCGCTGGTCAAGCCGTTGGAGCAACGAGCCACCACAAAGGCTGCATATTCCGCGTCGGGAATCAAATCAGTAAGGGTGTAGGTAGTGGTATTGGCGATGACGGATTGCCAACCGCCCCCGGCCACAGCTTGGTAGCTGATTTCCCACTCGGTAGCCGTGTTAGGCTCCTGCTGCCAGGTCAACACCACGGAAGGCTCATTGGGATCCGCCGTGGCCGTCAGGTTGGTCGGAGCGGGACAGGTCTGCGTATCATCGGGCAGCGTCTGGAAATAGACGTCAGCCGACCAGGCACTGGTCTCGTTCACATCGCAGACCGCCTGCACGTGCACCTGATAGTTGGTGTTGGGCGTGAGATTCTGCATCGTATAAGTGGGAGTGGTCACCACGGCAGACTGCCAGGTAGAGGACGAGACAGGCTTGTATGCCACATTCCAGCTGGTCTCCGCGCCGCCAGGTGTCCAGGTGGCGACTGCCGAGTTCTGCGTAATGCCCGCAGCAGCCACGGCCAAATTGGTGGGCGCGTCACACACAGAAGGCGTAATAGTGTCCAGGGAGACCTCAAGGTCGTCGATATACCAGGAGGTGAGGTCGGAGGAACCATTCACACGGATATAGCGGAAGGCGATACGAGTGGTGCCGGGCAGGCTCAATCCGGCGAGATCGGAGAAGGATCTGGTGGTCTGCGTGTAGGACTGGTCATACATACTCTGAAGGGACACGAAGGTGGATGTGTCGTAGGGGTCAGTCATATAGCCCAACTCGAGCACGGCATTCTGCACGGTCCAATGGTTGTTGTATGCCCAGAAGGTCACCTTCAGCGTGCTGATATCCTCCTGGAAGAGCGGCAAGGCGGTCACGATGTCGCCAAAGGCCACTTCCAGCGCGTGCGTGCCTGTGTGGGAAACGACAGCTGCAGGCTCAATATGCGGGTAGATGTAGCCATTGCGGGAGCCGGTGGAGGCCGAAATCCAGCAGGCAAGTTCACTATCGTCGGTGCCTTCAAAGCCCGTGCTGTAGGGTGCAGCCGCCACAGAGATGGCGCCGCAAGCCGTATGGAAGGAGACAGGACCCGTCCAGGCACTGTTGTCGCCAGGGCCGCAGACAGAGCGCACATACACATCGTACTGGGTGCTCGGGCTGAGATTCTGGATAGTGTAGCTCTGCGTCGTCAGAGAGGGTACGGTGGTACCGCTGCCCTGCACAAAGCCGTGGTAACCATATTCCAGTTCCCATTCCACAGGCGTGCCCACGGAAATCCACGCCACATCGGCGCTAGTGGTGGTCACATTCGAGAAGGAGATGGTGGCGGGGGCAGGACAAGAGACCAACGTGGTGAAGGTCACCGTTTGGGTGGCATCAGGCACACTGTCGGTCACTGAGCAGTTGGTGATGACATACACCTGATACTCCGTGGAGCTGTTCAGGCCCGTGATCGTTACAGGGTTCTGGCTGGTCACTTCCGTCTGCCAGCTGCCGCCGCCAGTCGTGGGAGCGTAAAACACCGTCCAAGAGTTGTGCGTGGGATCGTTATCCGTCCAGCTCACATCGGCCGAATAGCTGGTGAGGTTGGTCACCGTCACACTGGTCTTCACCGGGGAGGGGCAGTTGGGGATAATTTCCACCGTGAAGTCGTCGAGGTTCCAACCGGAGGAGGAACCAGAGCCAGTGAAGAGGATGGCGATTCTGCCGGAGACGGCCTGCACGCCGTTGAAGTCGAACGGTCCCATAAAGTTACCATTGCCACCGGAGGCAGGGCCACGAGAGCCGGGAGTGCCGGCATTGCCCAGCACCTCGAAAGTGGCGGGATTGGTCACATCCGTAATTACACCAACAATAGCATTGGTGCCAGAGCCGTAATGGGTAGCCCAGAACGACATCCGCAGATCGTGGATGTCATTGGTAAATTCAGGCAGCACCAGCATATTGGTATCACCCTTGAACTCAATAGTGTTGACACCGGAGTGGGCAGCTTCACCATAGTTTCTATAAACCATCGGGAAGACATTGCTATTGTTGGTATAGGTGCGCGGAGTTTCCCAGCAAATCAGCGTGGAACCAGTGTAGTTCTCGAAGTTCTCAGTCCAGGGATTGCCCATAGAAATCGTCATCGCACCGCAGGCGGTGGTGAAGGTGGCCTCCGTCCAGAAGCTGTACTCTCCCGAGCCGCAATCGGAACGCATACGCACCTTGTACGTCGTATTGGGATTCAGTCCGGTAAGCATCTCCGACTGAGAATAGACAGTACCAAGGCTCACCCAGTTGGTGTCGGAGACAGGTCTGTATTCGAGTTCCCAAGCCGATTCGGTATAACCGACCACCCAGTTCACCGTAGCACCGTCGTTGGCGATGGCGGAAATGGCAATGGAAGGAGCCACACAAGGTGAGAGCGTATCGCACGGAGAACCGAAAATGACATTGTTGCGGGATGTGGAAGTCGAGCCCGAGGTGGGCATCGAGGTGGTGCTGTAGAGCGTAGTGCTACTATAAGCATAGCGAGTAGCCGTGAACGGGGCCGTATGCGTGCGCCAAGTGTTTCCACTGACAGAGTTGCCGGTTGTGTCCACAATAATCAACAACAGGTTGTCGGAACCATTGTAGAGGAAAGGAGTGGAGAACTGGAAGGTGTTCAAACCGGTGTTGAGCGATTGAGTGCCACTATAGACCAGCTGGGCGTTCGAAGCATTTATCCAGCTGGAGCTGCTGGTGGCCGACGTATGCATCAGATAAATCAGGAAAGTACGGTCAGACGTATGAGCGTTCATATCGAGAGTCAGCGACTCAATGCTTCTGGGCGTGCCCAATTCAGAGGCGAGGAACAACTGCTGGGAATAGGCATACTTGTAGTAGCCGTAAGAGGGAATGTAGCTGCTGGTGGAGGTGCCGTTGCCCACAACCATATCGCCGCCCACCAGACACTCGGTGCGGAAGGTCGCCACCGTCCAATCGCTGTTTTCGGAGTTGTCGCAGTTCGTCTTCACGCGGACTTCATATTGGGTAGTCTGGTCCAGGCTGCCCAGGAGGTAGGAGGTTCCGGTGACGTTGCCCACCGACATCCAGTTGTTCATACCGGCCTCGGAGTATTCCAGCGTATAGCTGTCGGCGGTGCCGAAATGGCCCGCACCCCAGGTAATCATAGCAGAAGAGCCGGTAACGTCGGAAACAGTCAGGTTGGAAACAGGAGAGCACAAGGGCATATAGTCGATGACCACGTCATCCACATAATAGCCACTGCTGGGAGCGTTGGAGACACGGAAGGCGATGAATTTGCCCGTGCCCTGGTAGTTGGCGAAACCTACGAATTGTTCCGCGTAAGCATAGTTGGCCATCGCCGTCAAGTCGATGGTGTCAACAGGCACAAAGGTGGAATCATTGGAGGGGTCGCTCATGACGCCTACTTCCAGCAAGCCGGCGTTGCCGCTCTTGCAGGCCCAGAAGTTCACCATCAACTGGCTGAGGTCGATGGTCTGATCCAACTCGGGAGCAATGGCAATGTTGTAGCAACTGGGAGTCCAGTGGAAATCCAGATAGTGTGAACCACTGTGGGAATAGGTGGTGCTGTTCGGGATATAGACATTGTGGCTGTGATCGGAGGCGAAACGGTTCCAGCAGATGATATAGTCGCGCTGGTTTGACTGGTTGTCCACGCCCGTGTCATAGATGCCCGTCTCAAAATCCTCGGAGTAGGGCAAGTTCACAATCGCGCCGCAGGAGGTGCGGAAGTTGGTGTTGATGGAGGTGCTGTAGAAGCTGCCGCCACAGTCGGAAAGCACATAGATATCGTATTCTGTGTTCGGGGTCAGTCCGGTGATAGTAAGCGTGGTGTCCGTAACTGTTTGGGTAGTGCCGTTGCCGGGAACGAAACCGGCGGGGCCGTATTCCACCACCCAGGAGGTGGCGTAAGCGGGCTCGGTCCAGTGCACCGTCACCGTCTCAGAGGAGACATTGTCCACGACAAAATCGACGGGATGCTGACATACGGGAATGTAATCCAGCACCAGGTCATCCACACGGATGGCATTGTTGCTGGTGCCATTGGTCACCCTGAAAGCGATATATTGGCCGCTGCCCGTGTAGTTCTCCAGGGAGTACTCAATCAAAGCCCAATCGCCCGTAGGAATGGTGTCCACCACTTCGAAAGTGGTGAGGTCGTTCTTGTCAGTCATCACACCCAGTTCGAAGATGGCGGTGGAAGAGGCTTCGGTCTTGCGCACCCAGAAGGAAATTTGCAGTTGGTTCAAGCTGATGGACGGATCCACCTGCGGCATAATGGCCAACGAGGTAACACCAGGTCCGTCATAGAAGCGGAGCGCGTTGGGGGTGGAGTGCGCCGCCGAGGTGTTGTACACATAAACCGGCTTGGAAGGATCGGAAGTGTAGCGGTCCCAGCAATAGACGTATGCATCCGTTCCGGAACCGTAGGTGTCGGTATCGAAATTCTGCGTGTAGGGAATTTGAGTGATATTCTCGCATTCCGTGCGGAATATGAAAACTTGAGACCAATCACTGTAGTCGTTGGTGCCGCAAACCGCACGCACGCGCACCTGGTATTGGGTGTTCGCATTCAGGCCGGCAATGAGATGGGAGGTGCCGGAAGAGGCGCTCATCGTGGTCCACACACTGTCGGAAACCTCCTTGTATTCCACCTCGCAGCCCTGTGCATTGTTGGGGTTCACCCAATGAATCTCGGCAGAGTAGGCATCCGAATAGCCCAACGACAAAGTGTTCGGAGTGATACAGGAGACGTAGTCGCAAGCCGTCAGACGGATGTTGTTCACCTGGGTGTGCAGCGTGCCCGTAGTGGGCATATTGGTGATGCTCCAATGGGTGTTTGCATCATTGTCATACACGCACTGCGAACGGTTCACATTGGTATTCTGCGTGTAGAACTTGGCATTGGAGTTGTTATAGCTGCTGCCTGTTATATCGTTCACAATCAGCAACAGATTATCATAACCATTATAGTTGAAACTGGTGTCGAAAGCGATATCGACCCAGCGGTCTTGACCATTGTAGTTGAACGACACCGGACCAGAATAGACGTGCACATAGCTATCGAGAGGCGTAGCCCACACATTCTGCGTGAACACGGAGTCGGCGGTGTGCGCCATATAGATATCCAGTGTACGGGTAATGACCGTGGAGATGTTGTATTGGAAGGACATTCCGCTGAAATTGGCGGAAGTGTTGTTGAAATCACTGGGCAGGTAAATCTGCTCCGTGAAAGAGTTGAGGTAATGGTTCGACATCGGGAAGTGGTTGCCTTCAGTCGAGTATGTGGAGGAGGGATAGCTGTTGTTGGACACCTCTATCGGGGCGATACACGGGGTGTTGAAGTTGACAGTCACCGCAGTGCCGAGGTCGCCGCCACCGCAATCGGGCTGCACCGAGACGGTGTAGGAGGTTTGCTCGTCCAGCCCCATCAGGACGTAAGAGGTCTCGGTGGTGGAGAAGGTGCTCGTGGCCTGCGTGCCGTTGTCTGTCAGCAGAATGTTATAAGCGGTGGCGGTTCCCACCACATTGGGATCCCAGCTCAGAGAGGCATTCGTGCCGTAGATGTCGCTGACCTGGAGGTTCATCACCGGAGAGCAGGTGGGGGCAACATCAATCACCACATCGTCGAGATAGCAGCTGCCGGAAGAGGTGCCCGACCAGCGGAAGGCGATGTGCTTGCCAGTGCCGCCATAGTAGCCCAGATAGACTGTATGCGGCTGCATCACACCCGTGGCCGTGTTGGCGACAGTGGCCAGCGTGGTGAAGGTGGAGGCGTCGGCAGGATTGGTCATCACACCGATTTGCAGTTGGTTGTTCAACGTGCTGAATTGGGAGTTGAAACTCACCTGCAGGTCACCGATCTGATAGGGCAGATTGTCCATCAGGGCCGGCAGCGCCGCCATCGTATAGGTGCTGGAGGTCGTGTAGAAATAGAGACGGCTGGAGGATATGGAGGGATAGGAACTGCTGTAGGTGGAGTTCTTATACCAGCACTCGGAGAAGCCGTTGGAGAAGTCTTCCGCAAAGGGCAACGAGAAGATACCGCAGCTGTCGGCGTAGGTCACCACAATGCTATGGGTCTGGTTCAGCGCAATGAACGTGTAGGAGGGAACAACCCCATACGAGGCGCCGTCAATCTCCACATCGGTGACGTGGTAACGGGCGGAGTTGCTGAAAGTATAGGTCAGGTCATTGCCTGCCGTAGCTGCATAGACGCCATTGGTACCCCACGGGGAGACAAGATTCGACAGGGAAATCGGAGACCCGTCGGTCAGTTTCTGGGTAACGGTAACATTATAGAGGTTGTCGAAATAGACGCGCACATCGGCCAGGGTTCCCTGGGGATCGATGGTGTAGGTGACGACAGAGCCGTCGGTGGGGTCATCTTCGCGCAGCACCACGCCATCCTGCTCGATGCGGGCGATATGCCAGTTCGCGTCGGGGGTGATGGTGAGCGTCACAGTCTGCGTGCTGCCGCACGGGACAGTAGAGGAAGACGGTGTCACGGTGCCGTGCACCTGGCCGTCGGAGGAGGGCATCGCCGTGGCAGTAATCACTGCCTGCGGGAAGACTGTGACTGTGGAGGACTGCACACTGGTGCTGCCGTTGGCGCTGGTGCCCGTCATCGTATAGGTGGTCGTGGTGGTGGGCGACACCGTGATGCTCTCGGTGGTGGCACCCGTGCTCCACAGATAGGAGCTGTAGCCGAAAGCCGTCAGCGTGACAGACTCGCCCAGGCAGATGTCCGCAGCGACAGGGTCCACACCGGCCATAAACGACATTATGGGATAGCCGTCGTTGACGCCATTGTCCATTTTGAAGGCACTGCCCAAAAGGGTAATCATATTGGAGGAACGCATCTCGGTCTGCGTGACTGCAATACCGTCGGAAGAAGCGGAACTTTGAGAGGTGGAACTCAACACGTTGGTGTAGGAGTAGCAATTGGTGAAATTACCGCCGTGGCCGGCCATACCGCCATAATTGGTGCCGTAAGAGTAGAGTGTGCCTGCGAAATAGCAGTTGGTAAAATAGCCGCGTTCGGCATTGCCCGACATACCGGCAGGATAGTATCCGCGGATATAGCCCGTGGAACCCAAGTTCTGGAAATAGATGGAGCCGTTGCTCGGATAGGTGGCGCCGCAGATGGCACCGATGTTGTTGCTGCCGGAGGAGTTGACGCCCTCAATGCGGACGTTGATCACCAGACAGTTTCGGATATAGACACTGCCGCTGCCGCGCACATAACCCGTGATGCAGCCCATCATACCGCGGGACTTCAAGACCGGGTTGATCAGCACCAGCGAGTCGATGGTGCAGGGAGACTCCAGCGCACAGAAAAGGCCGGCGTGGAAGGTGTTTCCTTTGTCGCAATACAGATTGTAAATGCTGTGGCCGTGGCCGTTGAAATTGCCCTTGAAGGGGTTGCCGGTGCTCGGTGATTCCGATGTCGGGGAGCCACCGCCGATGGGGGTCCAGTTGTTGGTGGAGTCGCCCGTGCTGTTGAGCCAAATGTCATTGGCAAGGTTCAGCGTCACACCGTTGAAATTGGTCGTGCCGTTGTTCACCAGCTGGGCCACGCCCGCCAATTGCTCAGGCGTGGAAATGTCGAAAGAACTCTGAGAGGCATCATACCAAGTGACATCGGTCGTACCATCCCAAACCGTCTGCGCTTGCAATGCCGGTCCAAAGTCCATCAGAAGGGCAAAGACCACCAATGCAAGAATGTAAAATCTTTTCATAAGCATATTTATAATTATTAATGAATAAAATATTTCAGTATTTAACAAGACGAAAAATACCAATAAATAAATACAATTTTTTTGGCTATAAATATTTTCACAAAGGGGCACAAAGAAACAATTTTTTATATATTGTCACGTTATCCTGAGTATTGCAAAAATGTTCCAATACAACGATTATGATCAAAGAGATAAAAGAAATCACTCTGAAAAGTATGGGCCAGATGGCCGGCAAAGAGCACGGGGAATACCTCGACAATCAGTTCCTGATGGTGATGAGTGCCATCCAATTCGGCAAGAATTTTATGCGGGACGGCCAGCCCTACCGAGTTGAGGACGGGAGAGTGATACGGGTAGTCTCGGGCCGTGCCAAGGTCTTCATCAATATGAAGCCCTATCCGCTTTCAAGAGGGGTGATGATGATCTTTCCAGCAGGTTCCATAATGGAAATCGAGGAGAAGGATGAGGAGTTCGACTTCCAGATTTTCTCATTCCGCGACCTGCCCGACGATGTCACGTTCAAAGAGTGCACCGTTTTTCGTCTGTCGGATGACGACTGGAGTCTTATGGACGAATATTACCAACTGCTACGGCATACAGTCAAGCGCCTGCCGTTCTCTATGAAATCAATTAGGGCTCTGCAAACCGCGCTGATGGGTGAGCTTCGAAGCATCCTCAAAAGGGAAGAGGAAGAAGAGTCACAGCTGGTCCTTGGCAGAAAGGAGGCAATTTTCCGCAAGTTTATAACACTGGTCAACCAGCACGCTGACAAGGAGCACAACATCGTATTCTACGCCGACCAGCTGTGTCTGACTCCCAACCATCTGGGCGCCACCATCCACGAAGTAAGCGGAATGACCGTGCTGGATTGGATTCACCGCCGCATCATCCAGCAGGCCAAACTGCTCCTGATGTACAGTGATTTGCCTGTCGGGGAAGTCTCCGAACAGTTGAATTTCTCCACTCCCTCCTCTTTCTGCAAATTTTTCAAAAAGAAAACCGGCACCACGCCCCTGCAATACCGCGAAGAGCGTGAGATGCGATGATGTTGGCTATTGGCTATTGGCCATTAGCAATTAGCTATTGGCTATTGGCCATTAGCAATTGGCTAAGGGCTAAGGGCTGACCGACTTATCAAAAGTTATTAACAACATCTGTTCGGCAATTTATTTTTTATACTTTTACCGCCCCTCTTCAGAAGAAAAAAAACTTATCAAAATCTTAACAAAATGAGGCATTTTTACTTATTCACCATTACAATTTTGGCGTTGGCACTGAGTTTTGTAATGCCAACGCAAATGCAGGCACAGACCACTTGGGACGGAACCGCCGACATCTCTTGGTACGACGCTTCTCAGACCTCCTTCGACATCTCCACCCCCGAACAGTTGGCCGGCGTGGCCCAACTGATGAGCAACCAAACGACCAATTTCAACGGCAAGACCCTGAACCTGACGGCCGACATCTGGCTCAACAATGATGGCGACTCCACCAACAACTGGATTCCTATCGGCGGATACGCCAATGCCACAGGGGAAGACACCTATTCCACCTCGGCATACGCCTTCCGAGGCGTTTTCAAGGGGCACGGACATACTATATATAATATGTATTGTAACAAGCCCTCCAATTTCCAGGCCGGTCTGTTCGGCTGCGTCAGCTATCCCTGTACCATCGACTCCTTGGTGATGATCAACCCGGTCGTGAAAGCGGCCGGTATGTCAGGCTGCCTGGTAGGCTACACCCAAAACGACGGCAATGTGTACATCTCCCACTGTCTGTTCGTCAACGCCCGCGTGGAAGCCACCACCGGCAACAACAACGGCGGCATCATTGGCGGCAACTGGAAGATGCAGGACGGCTCCAACTGGACCTACATCACCAATTGTGGTCTTACCGGCCATATTGCCGGCAAATATGTGGGCGGCATCGCCGGCAACGGACAGAAAGTGAACGCCACTAACGTCTATTTCGCCGGCACCATAAATCCGGTTATGGCCGACAATCTGGCATACGGCGGCATTCTGGGGCACGCCAGCACCAACAAATTCAGCCTCACCAACTGTTATTGCAACCAAACCGCCACTTCCTACAGTTCCGGACGTGACGGCATCCTGATGACGAGTGCCGATATGCAGACATCGGCTTTCGCCGACACATTGGGCAGCGCCTTTATGGCCGACAACGGCATCAACAACGGATATCCGATTATGTCGTACATGGCGGGTATAAGTCCTTCCACTGCGGAAATCTGCTATGGAGAGTCTGTTATGCTCACTGCCAACGGCTATGACTCTTACTTGTGGAGCAACGGGGCCACTACCGCTTCCATCACCGTAAGCCCAACCAGCACCACGGTTTACACCGTGACTGGCACCACCCTTTCCGGGGCCACAGGCACGCACAGCGCCACGGTAACAGTCTTCCCGCAGGCGGTCATCACCGCCGAGGGCGTGGCCACGCCCGATGGACAGGTGCACGGCACCGTGACACCCGCCTCCTCCACCGTCCCGTGCGGCAGTTCGCAGACGGTGACTTTGACCATCACTCCCGATGCCAACTGGCATATCGCTATGATCACCGTCAACGGCACTATGGTGCGTGGCGAGGACCCGACCGACGGCCCCGTGGTAACCTACGTCATTGACCCGCAAGGCACTATGGCTGAAGTGAAGGTGTTTTTCTCCAATGTCTATACCATCACCGCCTCCACCATCCTCAACGACGGCACTCCGCTCAACGTCAGCGGCCTGGTCTCCCCGTGGGGCAACAATGGCGCTAATATCGCCACCCAGGGCAGCGATGTAACCTACACATTCAACAGCACCGACCGCTATCATCTGATGGATGTGGAAATTGACAACGCCTCCCAAGGCATCGTCAACAGCTACACTTTCTACAACGTGCAGGGGTCTCACACCCTTGTGGCAACCTATGGTGACTGTGCACCTGTGACTGGCTTGACTGTCTCGCAACTGGCAGGAACCTCCGCTATGATTTCCTGGGCCGACGGTTCTGCCGGTGCCGCACAGGACTATGTTCTGGAATGGCGCGACACCACAATGGGCAACAGCTGGATTGCCGAGCCCACCATCACGGGCACCAGCTACCTGTTAGGCGGCCTCTCCCCGCTCACCAGCTATGAGGTGCGTGTAAAGAGCAACTGCAGCAACGGTCTCGAGGGCGGCTGGGTGACCAAGTCCTTCAACACGCCCTGCCTCGTGGGAGGAGACGTGCAGATTGGCGAAGGCACCAGCACCACCTCCTACCTCCCTTCTTACAATTATTATAATTACTCTTTGACGGAGCAAATTTTCACAACTGCTGAATTGGGTGGAGCCCACACGTTCACCTCCATCTCGTTCCAAGCTTCGAGCGTCAATGCCACCAGCCGTAACTGGGACATCTACTTGATGCCGACCACGGCCACCAGCCTTTCCAGTTTTGTGAACGTGGATGCCACCGCCAAAAAAGTCTTCAGCGGCAACGCCACCATCTCCCAAGGCTGGTTCACCATCCAATTCGACAGCAGCTATGTGTATGACGGCACCAGCAACCTGATGCTCATTGTGGACGACAACACAGGCACTTGGGTCTCCGCCAACTCTTACTACTACACCGAAAACCCCAACGGCACCTCCATTCGTATTTACAGTGACGGCACCAACTATGACCCGTTCAATGCCACTGGCTATACTGGCACCACACACAACTTCCGCAACAATATCATCTTCGGCAGCCCTTGCGACAGCACCAGCACCTGCGCCACTCCGAATCTGATGGTCGCCGGTGTCACTGAGAGTTCGGTTGACATCACCTGGGTCCCCGGCTACAGCGAGACCAGCTGGAACCTGGAATACAAGGAAGCCTCCGATTCCATCTGGAACACCATTTCCGGACTCACCGGCAACAGCTACACCATCACGGGACTGAACGCCAACACGGTGTATGACATCCGTCTGCAAGCCTTCTGCGGCAGCGATTGGAGAATGGTGCAAGCCCGCACGGATTGCGGTGCCATCTCCATCCCGTACAGCGAAGACTTCGAGGACGGCATCATTTCCACCAGTCAAGACGGCTACATCCTGTGCTGGAGCCGTTTGGCCAACAGCACCTCCCACTGGGCCTACGTGGCAAGCGGTTCCAACGCCCATGGCGGCACCCGTTATATGGACTTCCACTACACGCCCGACTGCTACACAATGGCCATCACCCCGACGATTGACAACAGCTATCCTGTAAGCTCCCTGATGGCAGAATTCTATGCCCGCCACAACGGTGCTTCCGGCATTATGGAAGTGGGTGTCATCAGCGACGTCAATGACGGTACCACTTTTGAGGTCGTGGACACGCTGACCTTCAGTGCCACCAACACCTACGAGCACTTCATCGTAACCTTCGAGAACTACTCCGGCATTGGCCAGAACATCGCCTTCCGCGCCTCCGGCGGCAACAGTGTCAGCTTTATGATGGATGATCTCCTCATCACGGAAATCCCGACCTGTATGCATCCTAACAACCTAGTCTCTACCGGTACAGGCAGCGACTACATCACGATTAACTGGACGGAGATGGGCGACGCCACCTCCTGGATTGTGGAGTACGGTCCCACCGGCTTCACGCCCGGCCAGGGCACCGGCACCACCGAGACGGCCACCGCACATCCCTACACCATCCAGAACCTCACCAGCGGCGTCAGCTATGACATTTATGTGCAAGCAGACTGCGGTTCCATGACCAGCGACCTTGTCGGACCCGTCACGGTTGTCACTGGCCAGTTCATTATGAGCAACGCCAACGACACGCTGACCACTTGCGGTGCTGTCATTTACGACAACGGCGGCCCCAACGGTGACTACAGCACATACAGCAACAACATTCTGGTGCTCTATCCTGAGACTCCGGGGTCTATGATGATGCTACAGGGCACCTGCAATGTGGAGAACAGCTACGACCACCTGTACATCTACGATGGCGTGGGCACTGGCGGCACCCAGTTGGGCTCCTTCGGCAACAGCAACGACCAGAACGTCTCCGTGCTCTCCACCACTGGCCCGCTCACCATCCACTTCACCTCCGACGTCTCCGTGCAGAAATGGGGCTTCGAGTTGTTCGCCTCCTGCGAGACCTGTTTCCCGCCGAGCGGCATTATGGCCTCCAACATCACCACCAACTCCGCCGACATCTCCTGGAGCGGCATATCCGGCGAATACATCGTGGAAGTTACTGGCCTCGACACCACCGTGCTCGTGGTCTATGACACCACCGCCACGTTGGCCAACCTGACCAGCAGTTCCACCTACAGGGTCAAAATCTATTCCGTTTGCGGATCCGACACCTCTATGGCATCTCCTTCCTACACGTTTATGACCTCCTGCGGTGCCATCACCATCACGGAAGCAACTCCTTGGACCGAGGATTTTGAGGGCTACGCTGGCAGCGGCGCTCAGTCGTTTGTCTGTTGGGCCACGCCTGTCACATACGTCGCCAGCAATGGCACGGCTCCTTTCGTTTATTGCGGGCACGCTCCTTCCTGTCACTCCGGCACAAAATCTGCCGAGTTCAAAGGCAGTATGAATATGCTGGTCTTGCCTGAATTCACCAACGATATCCACGACCTGCGTCTCTCCTTCTGGGCCACTTCCACCGCACCTTCATACGGCACTGTTGAAATCGGCGTCATCACCAATGTGGCCGACACCTCCACTTTCGAGTTCGTATCCCTCGCCGGCACCCCGAGCGGCCGCGGACCCAACTCTGCCACTGTCGGCAGCTTCGGAAACTATATGGGACCTTTCGATTTCAACGGCGTATCTGCCACCAACGGACGCATCGCCCTCCGCTACACGAATGCAAGTTCTCCCAGTGATTCTTGGAACCTTGACGACTTCACCGTGCAAATCGCCCCGAACTGCCCTTCACCGGTCAAGAACAGCGTCGCCGCCACCAACATCGGCAGTTATGATGCCGACATCTCCTGGACCGACAACGACCCCACGCACACCTCCTGGAACATCAACTACAAGGAGAGCAGCGACAGCATCTGGAGTTCCCTCACGGTGAACACGAATCCCGCGCAGCTCACGGGCCTCACCCCGGAGACCTCCTACGATGTGAACGTGACCACCAACTGCACCACGGGCGACCTCGTGCCGGATGCCACCTTTGACATCTCGTTCACCACGCTGCCGTCTTGCCCGACCCCCACGACCCTGACCGCCGCTGCCATCTCCACCTCTGCCATCACCCTTTCCTGGACAGAGCACGGCACAGCCACCGCTTGGGAAATTGAATACAGCACCTCCAACTTCACGCCCGGCACTGGCGTTGGAACATCCGTACAGGTCACTTCCAACCCGTTCACTGTGACGGGTCTCACCAGCGGCACCAACTATGTGTTCTACGTGCGCGCCGTCTGCTCCACCACCGATATGTCCAACTGGTCCAACGCGGCCACGGAAGCCACGCTTTGCGACGCTATCGTCGTAACAGCCTCCGCTCCCTACACGGAGAACTTCGACAACGTCAGCAGTGGTCTGCCCACCTGCTGGACCAACATCAACGATGCCGGCAGCACCAACTGGACGGTGACCAGCTCCTTCCACGGCACTGTCTCTTCTGCCCATTCCGGCAGCAAGGTGATGCAATTCTACCAAGGCGGCAGAAATGATGTGAGCTCGCTTGAGTCGCCCGTCTTCGACCTCTCCGGTCTTACCAACCCGACGCTGACCTACTGGTTCACCAACCAAGTGTGGAGCAGCGACCAGGATGAGTTGGTGGTGTACTACAGAACCTCTCCGACCGACACCTGGACGCAGTTGACCGTCCGTAACAGCGATGTTTCTTCGTGGACAATGGATTCGCTGGCTCTGCCCAGCCCGAGCGCCACCTATCAGATCAAGTTCAAGGCCACCTCTAACTATGGTTACGGCATCAACCTTGATGACATCACCATCTCGGATGGCAACGGTTCCCCGTCCATCGTGACGCCGACCGTGACCACCCAGGCTGCCGACAACATTGGCCAGACCTCAGCCACGCTGCACGGCACGGTGACAGCAGGCACGGAGACCATCACGGCCCAGGGCTTCCAGTGGAAGAACACCATCGGCGGCAGTTACACCAGCGTGAATGCCACGGGCTCCCCGATGAGCTACAACCTCACGGGCCTGACGGCAAACACGAACTACACCTTCCGCGCATTCGCCACCACGGCCAGCGGCACCGTTTACGGCAACGAGATGACCTTCAACACGCTTAACCAGCAGGGCGAGACCTGCGAGGCTCCGACCAACGTGGCCGCCACCAACATCGGACAAACCACCGCCGACATCTCCTGGACTCAGCCTGGCAACAGTGCCTCCTCCTGGGATATCCAGTACAAGGAGAACGGCGCCTCCGGCTGGAACACAGTGGCTACATCCAGCAATCCTCACACGCTGACTGGCCTCACCCCGGAGACCACCTATCTCCTGCAGGTGATTGCACATTGCTCGAACGGCCAGAACAGTGAACCCTCCACCATCATCACCTTCACCACCCTTCCTGACGGCATCAACAATTACACCCTGGACAACGCCGTGACCGTGTTCCCGAACCCGACCACCGGCATTATCCAAATTAAGAATGGAGAATGGAGAATGGAGAATGTGGAGGTGTATGATGCTTACGGCAAGCTTCTGAATGTGATGAGTGTGAATGATCACACCGCCACCCTCGACCTGAACGGCTACGCCAAGGGCACCTACTTCGTGCGCGTGACAACCGACAAGGGCGTCGTGACGAAACGAGTAGTGAAAAACTAAGAGTTGGTAATAGATAGTCCTGCGATAAGGCCGGGTTTCTTGTGGAAATCTGGCCTTTTTTTTTGCAATCCCTCAGGAAGAAAACTGATAACTTATTGACAAGACAGGATATTTTCCAAAAAAACGGCACCCCTTATTGTCGTATTAAAAAAAACAGTATCTTTGCTGCAAATTTGCTCTTGCTCAAAAGAGCAAACCAAAAAACAAAACTAACCAAAACCAAAAAAAACAATCACTTATGAGATTTTATTACAACAACATCAGAATGCTGTTGTGTATGACAATGGCATTCTTGACAGCCGGCTTTTTAAAGGCCCAGGTGTCCATTCCCTACACTATGGATTTTGAAGACACCAGTGCATTCCATTCGTGGACAATGACGAACTGCCAAGCCAACACAGGCATTACGACACTGTCCGCGCAAACAGGTTCTTACGGATTCAGTTTCCATTGGGACTTGTCGCCCCAATACCTGATTTCCCCCCAACTGCCCGGGTTGCAGACCCCTTTGGAACTTCAGTTCGCCTACAGACGTCACAGTGCCCAGTATGTAGAGTCCTTCAAGGTGGGTTATTCCACCACCACCAACGCGGTATCCTCCTTCACTTGGGGCCAAGAAATCGTAGTGCTCAACACGGACTGGGAGACCTACAATATGATTATTCCCGCCGGATCACAATATGTGGCCATACAATACACTGCAATTGACGCCTACTATCTTTATGTGGACAACATCCGTATTGACAATCCGCCCTCCTGTATGGCGCCTACCGAACTAACGGTGTCGAACTTCACCGGCACTTCGGTCGATTTGAGCTGGACCGCCAACAGCAACGAAAACGAATGGGTAGTCCTGTTAAACGACACTGGAGAGACAGTCTATTCCTCCCCACATTCGCTTTTCAACCTCACCCCTCTGACCTCATACACTGCTTCGGTTCGGGCCGTATGCGGGTCGGGCGACACTTCCGCATTCTCGCAACCCATATCCTTCACTATGCCTTGCGACTGTGTGCCCAACACCGCACTTCCCTACTCCGAAAACTTTGAGTCCTTCACGAGCGGAGGAAGCATCAATCCCTGCTGGTTCCGTTACTCCGGCCACGACTACTTAGGTACCCAATACACCGCTCCTGTGGTGTTGACAACCCAAGGCCACTCAGGCAACAACTGCTTAGAGTTCCTTAACACCATTGACTACATCAACTATCTGACACTGCCTTGTTTTGAAGAAGATCTGTCGAATCTCCAAATCAGCTTCTATCAGAAAAGTTTCTCCTCCTATTACGGACATGGATACCCGTTTGTGGTGGGTGTGCTGCAATCCCCGGACAACTATTACCAGATGGACACCTTATATGCGGGCACAATTACGCCCGACTGGTCGTATGTGGAGGTTCCTTTGTCAAACTATACGGGTAGCGGCCAATTCATAGCCATTGTTTCAACGCATTCTTCAGCCGACCTGCTGGTGGATGATATCGTAGTGGACTATCTGTCAAATTGCCTGACCCCATCGGATCTTCGCGCCGACTCGGTGACCGAAAACAGCATCACATTGAGTTGGACCGAAAACGGCCAAGCCTCTTTGTGGAGTCTTCTGTGCATCCGTGACAATGACACCGTCCAGACACTCCATCCCACCACAAATCAGGGTTTCACAGTCTTCAACCTGGCACCAGACACCCAATATGAATTTGTGTTGCGCTCTGTATGCGGCAACGATTCAAGCCACTCAACCCACGCGGTTTTCCGTACGCATTGCGGAGCCCACATCACCATTCCTTTCACGGAGAATTTCGAAGATTACGGTTCCACCCAATTCCCCTTCTGTTGGACAAAAATCAGTCAAAACAATTATCCATACACCTACTCGTCAGCCGCGTTCAACGGCAATTACGGGCTCTATTTTTACCAGACCACGTTCGAGAACTGCAACAAGTCATTTGCTGTAGTCCCGGCCATCGACCCTTCTATTCCGCTGAACCAGCTGACGGTTCGTTTCCAGATGCGGAGAACCAGCAATTCGGTGAAGGCAACTCTGGGGGTGATGTCCCAACCCAACGACACCTCCTCTTTCAGCGTCATTTCCCCCATTGCGTTGACCAACAATTGGGATGAATATGAGTTCCCCCTCACGAATTTCACCGGCAATGGCTCCCATATTGCGGTGAAGACCGAAGTGGATACGGCCAACGGCACATACGGCAACATTTATATGGATGATTTTGAAATCTTCTACACACCCTCCTGCCAGCGTGTGATTTCCATCTCCACGGTCACTTCCTCCATCACTGAAAACTCGGCCACTGTGGTTTGGGTTCCCAGCACAGGACAAAGCACCTGGGAGGTGCAGGTGGTGCTTCAGGGCCAACAACCTTCCGACAGCAACTGGGTTATGGTCGCATCCGACACTTTACATACTTTTACGGGACTGCAGGCGAACACAGCTTACACCGCACACATCAGAACCAACTGCGGCTCATTGGTAAGCGGAGTGAGGAGTGTGGACTTCCGAACCGCTTGCGGGCAACTGGCATTGCCCTATTTTGAAGATTTCGAGTCCTATCCGTCAGGATCTTCGGAATTTCCTCCCTGTTGGAGCTCCCTTGCGGGATCCCCGCACACGTATTCGGGCGGCAGCTCTTTTGGAGAGAGCGGCAACAGCCTCAAATTCTCCGGACATTACGATATCCTCGCCACCCCGTTCGTTCCCCACAACGCTGACGATCTGCAACTCTCCTTCCAATTGAAACGTGAGGGAAATTCTTCGGGAAGCATCCTTGTAGGCTTCACAACCTCGTTAAGCAACGTGGCCGTGATTGACACGATTGCTGTCATCAGCCCTACCGACAACCTTTACCATTATTACGAATTCAACCTGAACCAATACAACTTGAGCGGACAGGGATATTTTGTTTTCAAACAGAGTGGATACAACAATTATTGGTATTGGATGGACAATGTTCGCATCCGACCCGTACCCAACTGCCTTGCGCCTGCCAATTTGACCGTTTCGGATGTCACCAGTTCCTCGGTCACGCTCGCTTGGGATGCTGCGGCCATGGCCAACAACTACAGGGTGGTTTTTGGCACCGGCAACTTCAATCCCGACACGGTTTCCGTCAATGTGGAGCACACCTCCGACACCTTCGTCACCATCTATGGGTTGGCGACAGGCGTCAACTATACGTTCTACCTTCAATCGGACTGCGGTTCCGACAGCAGTTCCTTCGGTATGCCTGTCAGCATCGTGCCAGGTTTGTATCTTATCAGCGGCCAAACCTCGTTGTCTCTGTGTGATGGCGTGCTGTACGATGACGGGGGGCCCTACAGCAACTACGGCAGCAACCGTAACGATATAATCACGCTCTACCCCTCCACGCCAGGTGCGGCCATCCAACTCTCCGGGACCTTGAATTCCGAGAACTCTTACGATTTTCTGACCATTTATGACGGTGTCGGCACGAATGGCATCCAGTTGTACAGGGGGTCTGGAATCAACCAGACGGTGCCCCCTGTGTCATCCGCCACAGCCCTGACCGTGCAGTTCACTTCTGATGGAGGCACGCAATACAGCGGGTTCGTCTTGAACATTGAATGTGTCAGCTGTGCAGCCCCTCTGCCGAATTTGGTTTCCGTCAGCTCGGATGAGGCGGTGGTTTCTTGGGACAATCCGGGAGGCCTGCAAACCCAATGGGAACTTGCGTATGGTCCAGCCGGCTTCAATGTGAACACGGCACCGCATATCAGTGTCGCCACAAACAGCTACACCCTGTCCGGCCTCAACCTCAACACGGCGTATGATGTCCGTCTGAGAACCTTGTGCTATGGCGGCGACACCTCCATCTGGTCGCCTGCACTCTCTTTCACCACGTTGGGTCTCCCTGCCACCACCATTCCCTATCAATGTGACTTTGAAGATTCCACAGAGAACGCCAATTGGACATTGGTGAACGGTTCTACCGTCAACCGTTGGGTAATCGGAACAGCCGTCAATCACACGCCGAACGGCCACACCGCCTTGTATATCTCGCAAGACAACGGTGCGTCCAACACCTACAACAACACCAGTGCCAGCTGCGTGTGGGCTTACCGCGATTTCGACCTGAGCAACTATGGCGAATACCTGCTCTCTTTTGATTGGAGAGGATATGGCGAGTCCTCGTTTGATTATATCAATGTGTATATCGGCAATCCCGTCGTTCCGACACCCGGGGCAGCCCTGACACCCCCCGCCGGCTCGACACTGATTTTGAGCAATCTGAACAGAGACTCGTTATGGAAGCATACCGCTGTCGTGATTGACGGCAGACAACACACGGGGGTCAAACGCATCTATTTCATGTGGCGCAACGATTATTCGGGAGGCATAAATCCTGCTGGTGCCATCGACAATGTGGTGCTGACTGGCTTCCAATGTTTGAGGCCATCCCAATTTGCGGCCTCCAACCCGACCTTCAACTCCATTGACCTATCCTGGTCGCCGGCATCTTCCAGCGACGGGTCGTGGGATATAGTATATGGCACGGGGGACTTCAACCCCGACACAGTTTCACTAAACCTGCTGTCCCTTTCCGACACAATCGCAACCCTGCAGGGTTTGAGCGATGCCACGCAATACTACGCATACGTGCGCACCAACTGTGGTGGCGGTGAAACATCCCTATGGTCAGATCCGCTTCCTTTCAGGACCTCGTGTCAAGAGCGCTCCATTCCGTATTATGAAAACTTTGACACCTTCAGCAGTGGCGAGACTCCCATTTGTTGGAATGATTTGAGCCAAGGATCCTCATACGCCAGGGTTTCCACAACGGACAGTTTGTATGCTCCCACCTCTTTGTATATTCTTCAATATAACAGCGAGTATTTAACTATGGTCTCTCTTCCTGAATTGGACAATGCCATTCCTCTTAATACCTTGCAAATGTCCTTCCATACCAAGTTTGCCTTTGCAGACGCGAAACTGGTAGTGGGTACGATGACTGACAACACCAACTCCGCCACTTTCGTTCCGTATGACACGGTAACGGTCTCCACCAACGGAACGTGGGAGAGTAAACGCATCCGATTCAACCGATACACGGGCAATGCCCATATTCTGGCCTTCAAATTTGAATGCCCGCAATATAACAATGCCTATATTGACAACATCCTTGTGGAAGAGATCCCGCTCTGCACCTCAGTTTTAAATGTAGATACCGTCAATGTAACTTCCACCAGTGCCACCATTGCTTGGACACCAGGCAACATCGAGACAGAATGGAACCTCCAGTTCAAGTCTGACACTGGCAGCTGGTCGAATGCCATTGCCGTGACGGGCACGCCCAACCATACCCTTACGGGGCTCACCCCCAGCACAACGTATCAGGTGCGCGTGCAGGCCGTGTGCGATATCGACAACATTTCCGACTGGTCGGGCACCTTGATGTTCACTACCGACACTGTTGTGCCACCCTTCGTGCAGACTTATCCTGCCACTGATATCACTCACAACTCCGCCAGACTGCACGGCACTGTGACACCTGGCTCCGAAGCAATAATTCTTGACCAGGGCTTTGAATGGAAGGAGACTGTGGGTGGCACCTACGTAGCGGTAACCATATATAATTTCACCTATTTAACGATGGGACATTTGTTGACAGACCTAACCCCAAACACAGGCTACACTTTCCGCGCCTTTGCCATCACAGCAAGCGGCACCACGTACGGGGCGGAACAGAATTTCACCACGCTACAAGTCGGCATCGACAATTACACCCTGGACAACGCCGTGACCGTGTTCCCGAACCCGACCACCGGCATTATCCAAATTAAGAATGGAGAATGGAGAATGGAGAATGTGGAGGTGTATGATGCTTACGGCAAGCTTCTGAATGTGATGAGTGTGAATGATCACACCGCCACCCTCGACCTGAACGGCTACGCCAAGGGCACCTACTTCGTGCGCGTGATGACCGAGAGAGGAGTGGTGACGAAGAGAGTGGTGAAGAACTAAGACGGAAGACGTTAGACTTAAGACGATTTACGATTTACGAAATCGCACATCGTAAGTCGCAAGTCTCGCATCGCAATAAAAAAGGCAATGATATAGGAGTAGGCCAACTGCTATATCATTGCCTTTTTTAAAACTCAATTGTATAGGTATAACCGCCGCCCGAGGGTTTGGAGGGCTTTTGAGGTTTAGGGGAAGAGGTCACCGTGTAGGTGATGGTATTGGGCGGGGGCGTCGGGGCAAGGTGGAAGTTGATGTTGACTTTGCAGTTGACCTTCAGGCGCACGCCCCGGTTGCGGGCAGGGTCGTACTGGAGGAGCTGCACCAACCGCAGGGCCTCCTCGTCGCAGGAGGGCGAGAGGCTCTTGACCACCACCGGATTCTCCACAAAGCCGTCGTCATTCACCTGGTAGCTGACGGAGACGGTGCCCTCCAGGCGTTGTTCCATCGCATCCTGGGGATACTGCAGGTGGGCGACCAGAAAATCGCGCAAGGCCTTGGCCCCGCCAGGATACTGGGGCTTCTCCAAAAAACGTTTGCTCTTTTTCTTCTTTTCTTCCATAAAACGCCTTTAATGACTCATTTTTAAAACGCCGCAAAAGTATGAAAAAAAATATTGAATCGAATAATTATGTGTTTTTCCTCTGTTATTCGCCAAGACGGGGCACGCCCCGTCTCTACGCAAGGCAATAACATCGTGTCAGCATATATTCAAAATTTATGTACATTTGCAAACTGTAAAACATACAGACTATGTCCATCAAAACCATACACGAATTTGACGACCTGTCGGGACTCATCCGCCAATTGGGGTTTCTGCCGCTGCTCGACAGCCCTATAGCAGGCTTCTCCGCCGAGGAGATGGCGGCGGAAGAGTGCCGTTATCATCACTACCGTGACGGCAGCTGGAGCTGGCCGCTGTGGGACTGGAAAGGTCCTGCCATACAGAACACGCCCTGTGTGTATGGCAAGTTTTTCGGCGGGAAGGCAGGGTTTGTCAGTATGGAGTGGTGGCCCGACCTGATGAACTACCGTCAGGGCAAGCACCCCTATCCGGCAGAGAACAGTGTGGAACGCGCGATTCTGGACATTTTGCAGCTGAACGGCGCGATGATCACGCGCGAGCTGCGCAGCGTCTGCGGCTTTACCGGCGGCAAGATGCGCAGCCGCTTCGACCACTACATCACCCGCCTCCAGATGGAGTGCCGCATTGTGACAGAAGACTTTGTCTATCCCAAAGACAAGCACGGCGAACGCTACGGCTTCGGATGGGCCCTGCTCAACACTCCGGAAAACACAGTGGGACGACCCGCCTGTCACTGCGAACGCACCCCGGAAGAGTCCTTCCAAAGGATGCTGCAACATCTTCACCAGCAACTTCCGCAAGCCCACGAAAAGGCCCTCCGCAAACTGATTGAATAACAACCTTTGTGCCTCATTACGATATGGATTCAGTGATCAAAAAAGTCTTTCTTCTGGGCATCTGCCTTTGGATGATGACCGCGCAAGCACAATGGCTCACTTCGTCCAATCTGCCCATCGTCATCATCAACACTGACCTCATACCGGGCACCAACGAACACTACTCTATTCCGGACGAGCCCAAGGTGCCCGCCACAATGAAGATATTGTATGTGGACGACACCACCCGCAACTACCTGTCGAACCAAGACGACACAGCCTTCTTGAATTACGTGGGCCGCATCGGCATCGAGCTGCGGGGGTCCACCTCCCAGGGTCACAACAAGAAGCCCTACGGCTTCGAGACGCGGATGGACGATGACGTAACCAACCGGAACGTCTCCCTCCTCGGGATGCCGGCCGAGAACGACTGGATTCTGAACCCTATGAACGACGACCCCTCCTTCCTGCGCGACTGCCTCTCCTACAACCTCTACAGCGCCTTGGGGCACTACGCGCCGCGCACCCGCTACTGCGAGGTCATCGTCAACGGCAACTACCGCGGACTCTATTTTCTGACGGAGAAAATCAAGATTGACAAAAATCGCGTGGACATTGTGGCGATGGACAGCACCGACACCGGCCTGCCCGAGGTGAGCGGAGGCTACATCGTGAAGGCCGACAAGCTTACCGGCGGTGACGTGCCCGCCTGGTCCACCCCCGCCCACGACTTCTGGGAGGATGTCTATTACATCTATCACGACCCTAAACCGGAGGCCATCACCCCTGAGCAGGGCCATTACATCGAGCAGTACTTCAACTCTGTTTTTGCGGCTGTTGACCATCAGGACGAGAATGCCAGCACCGGATTTCCAGCACTCATTGACATACCCTCCTTCATCGACTTTATGATTATCGGGGAGTTCACCTCTAACGTGGACATCTACCAGAAGAGCACCTTCTTCCACAAAGACCGCGGCGGCAAATTGCGCGCCGGGCCGGCGTGGGACTTCAACCTGTCGTATGGCTACGACTTCGGTTCCGTGGGACGGTCGGGGTACAACGTGCTGCAATTCGACAACAGCGACAACACCGGCTCCGATTTCTGGCACCAGTTGTATGAAAACGACACCTACCGTTGCTACCTCTATGAACGATGGAACAAAGTGAAAGGTGGGGGCGGCGCTCTGAACCTCAACCGAGTGTACGGCATCATCGACAGTCTGGTCGGCGTCATCCAGGAGGCCTTGCCCCGGGAGCGCTCGAGATGGAACCGCACCTACAACTACACCAACCACATCAACACGATGAAGAATTGGCTGACATACCGTCTCTACTGGCTTGACAACACCTTCAGCCAGGTGCAGAACTGCCCCGATATGACAACCCCGCCCTTGGTCATCTCCACCATCAACTACCATCCCCCAATACTGAACGGGCACACCTCCGATGACCTGGAGTTCTTCGGCATCACTAATAACGGTGACGACACCCTGGACATTTCGGGAGTCTATTTCAGGGAACTGGGCGTCACCTACACGTTTCCGGCGGGCTCCATCATTCTTCCGCATCAGGAGATCTTCCTCGCCTCCAATATGGATGCCTTCCTCGACTGTTTCCACATCAGCGCATACGGTCAATACTCCCGGCATCTGTCCAACAAATCCGAAGCGCTCGTCTTAGCCACCGCCTGGGGCTCCATCATCGACAAGGTCACCTACGCCGACACCCTCCCGTGGCCCACCACCGCCGACGGTTTTGGCGATTATCTTGTCCTACGGGACCTCAACTCCGACAACAACCGGGGCGAGAACTGGAGCACCGCCTCCCTGTTCGCGGGCATTGATGACCACAGGACACTCCCGGTCTTGACGGTGGCGCCCAACCCCACCACCGGGCAGGTCCGTTTGCATCTGGACAAACCTATGCGCACCGTCACGGTGACGGACCTTTGTGGCCGGAGGCTCTTCAGCGGAGCGGCAGAGGGCTATGATTTCACATTGGACCTCTCCCCCTACCCTTCCGGTGTCTATTTCCTGCAGGTGATCACCAACCGTCAGGAGCGCATTTCCGCCAAGGTGGTGAAACAATAAAAGAGGGCCCTGATGAACAAGACCCTCTTTCTCTTAGAAATCTTCAACAGGTTAAATTATTCCACAATTTTCAGTTCCTGCATCAAGTTCTGGGCGTTGGCCATCTTGTCGATGATGAAGAGCAAATAGCGCATATCCATACAGATGGTGCGCTGCACCTCGTTCTCGAACGCGATGTCGCCGCTCATTGCTTCCCAGTTGCCATCGAAGGCCAGTCCGATAAGGTTGCCGTTGGCGTCGATGACGGGGCTGCCGGAGTTGCCGCCCGTGATGTCGTTGGTGGTGATGAAGTTCACAACCAGATCGCCGTTCTCGTCGGCATAACGGCCATAGTCGTGTTTCTCCCACAATTTGATCAGGTCTTGCGGCACGTCAAACTCCCAGTTGCCGGGTTTGTACTTGGCCATCACGCCATCCAGGGTGGTGATGTAGTTGTAGGTGATGGCATCAGCCGGCTTGCAGTCTTGCACGCTGCCGTAGGTAAGACGCATCGTGAAGTTGGCGTCGGGATAGAAGTTGCGGTCCTTCTGCATCTCCATCAAGCCTTGCATATAAAGGCGGTCGGCGCTATTGCAGTTCACCTCGTCGGCCTTGTCACCCAAATCCCAATAGGATTCCAGAATGTTGTACATCAAGGCGTAAATCGGGTCTTTCGACAGAGATTTTGGATTCTCCAACCACGCATACAACTTATCGGGATCCACAAAGATGGACTTGGCGAATGCATTGTCCACAAATGCGGTGAAATCGCCGTGTGCCTTGTCGCCGACCTTCCTGATGATGGAGGGAAGTTGGTCGTGATTCACATCCTTGTAGAAGAGGTTCAGCAGGGCGATGGTCACGTCGCGGTCCAGCGCCTTATTATAATCCTTGAAGTAATCCTGGACACTGGCTTTCATATTTTTCGCATAAGCGGTAAGATTGGCCATCGGGGCGGCTTTGGTCTCAATGGCATTGTGCAGCGATCTGAATCTCAGGGCAAACGCCACAGCTTCGCCGCCGCGCAAACCCGCCTCACGGTGATAAATCAACGCCTTGGTGTATTTGTTCTGGTTCTCCCAGTACTTGTCCATCTCATTAAAGATGCCATCGTACTGGGCCTTGCGGTCCTTGTCTTGACCAGCCCACTGGCGGAAGGCTTTTTCCTGATCCATTCGTTTCTCCACCACTTTGTTGCGCTTCAGTTGCTTCACCTGGCCGATGTAATACTTCCAGTAGTTACTGACGCTGGCCTGCTTGGAGGCATATTGGATGAAGACGGCGGGGTCGGCGTCCATATGCTTGCGATACTGCTCCAGCTTGGTAGTGCGGCAGTCCACAATGGCCGGGCCCTCCAACTCGATGATGTTCTTCACCGCGCCGGAATAGGAGTAGCGGTCGGTGGAACCGGGATAACCGAGAATCATCGTGTAGTCGCCCGGCTGCACGCCCTTGAGCGAGATGGGCAGGAAGTGTTTGGATTTCATCGGGATGTTCTTCTTGCTATACTTCGCAGGAGAACCGTCGGGGGCGGTATAGACGCGGAAGATGCAGAAATCGCCCTTGTGGCGCGGCCAGGTCCAGTTGTCGGTGTCAGCCCCGAACTTGCCGATGCCCCAGGGCGGACAAGCCACCAGACGCACGTCTTTATACACATCATACACAAAGAGGATATACTGGTTGCCGTGATAGAAGGGCACAATCTCCACCTCCACATCGCGCTCACCCTTGGTTTCCTTCTCAAGCTGTTCGCAATTCTGCTTGATCAGCTTGGCGCGCTCGTCCTCCGTCATCTCATTGGTAACGCCTTTCAAAACGGCTTTCGTCACATCTTCAATGTAGTTGAGGAAAGAGACGGTGAGGCCCTCATTGGGGAGTTCTTCATCCTTGCTGCGTGCCCAGAAGCCGTCCTGCAGATAGTCGTGTTCCACAGAGGCGTGCGACTGCACATAGGAGAGGCCGCAGTGGTGGTTGGTGAGCAGGAGGCCTTCGGCGGAGATCAACTCGCCAGTGCAGCCGCCACCAAACTGCACGATAGCGTCCTTCAAACTGGGCTTGTTGAAGCTGAAGATCTGCTCAGCGGTGAGTTTGCAGCCCAGCCGCTGCATTTCAGCCAGATTCTGACCGTTAATGGAATACGGCAGCCACATACCCTCGTCGGCATAGGCCCCGAAAACAAACAGCATCATCAAGATGCACAAAAGGTTGATTTTCTGTTTCATTATGATGGTATTTTTTAGAATGCAAAGATAGCATTTTTTATGATTGGCGCATATACTCCACAAATGCCTCATTCACCAGCCGGGTGCCACCGGGGGTGGGATAGTTGCCCGTGAAGTACCAGTCGCCGGGATGGTGTGGACAAGCCTCGTGCAAGCCCTCAATGCTCTGGAAGACCAGATCCACGGGCGATCTCATCCCTTCGGGACGGAGCATCTCCACAATCTTGCGGTTGATTTCCTCCACCGTGAAGGGGGCATAGATGGCTCTGACGTGGTTCTCCGAGGCCGGTTCCTCCACGCACAGCCGATACGTGTCGGCAATGAGCCGTTCCATTCCACGCTCCTTGATCAGGGCAATGGCCGCGCGGAATGCGCAAAGTTCCTCCAAATGAGACATATCGATGCCATAATAATCCGGATACCGGATTTGCGGGGAGCTCGACACCATCACTATCTTCTTGGGATGCAGACGGTCCAGCATCTTGAAGATGCTCTCGCGCAGGGTTGTGCCCCGCACAATGCTGTCATCGATAATCACGAGGTTGTCGATGTCGGCCCGCAGACTGCCGTAGCTGATGTCATAGACGTGCGCGGCAAGGTCGTTGCGCTCGGTCCCCTCGGTGATGAAGGTGCGCAGCTTGATGTCCTTCCACACCACCTTCTCAATCCGCACATCGTAATTGAGTCTGCGAAAGCCGTCGGTGATGCCGTAGAAGGCCACCTCGGCGGTGTTGGGGATATAGGAGAAGACCGTATTGGCAACGTCACCGTCTATCGACTGCATAATGGGCTGGATGAGTTGCTCGCCCAGGCGCTTGCGTTCCTGATAGATGTCGCGGTCGGAGCCGCGGCTGAAGTAGATGCGCTCAAACGAGCAGGCGCTCAGTTGTTGCGGGGGAAGAATTTTTTCCAGACTTATCTTCCCGTTCTTATGGACGATGATGGCCTGTCCGGGCTGAAGTTCGGTGATGTCGTCGGTGGAGAGGTTGAAGGTGGTCTGAATCACCGGCCGCTCGCTGGCGAGCACCATCACCTCATCGTCACAATAATAAAAAGCCGGCCGGATGCCCCACGGGTCGCGCACGGCGAACATCTCGCCCGAGCCAGTCATCCCGCACATCACATAACCGCCGTCAAAGTGGGGCATCGTGGTGCGCAGCACGTTGGCCATCGAGATGTTGTCTTCAATGTAGTGGGTGATGTCGGTGTCTTGCAGCCCCTGCTCCTCGGCCTCCCGGAAGAGCCGCTCGGTCTCGCGGTCGAGGCGGTGGCCCATCAGCTCCAGAGTGATGTACGAGTCGCCGTAAATGCGGGGCGACTGGCCCTGTTTGACCAGCAGCTGGAAGACCTCGTCGATGTTGGTCATATTGAAATTGCCGCAAAGGCAGAGATTCTTGGCCCGCCAGTTGTTGCGGCGCAGGAAGGGATGCACGTATGATAGGCCGCTCTTGCCCGTGGTGGAGTAGCGGAGATGGCCCATATAGAGTTGTCCGACAAAGGACTTGTCCACCCGCTTGAAAATTTCAGTGATGGCGTTGGTGCCTTCTGCCCGTTCGCGATGCATATATTCCGTGCCGATGGGCGCCTCCATATCGACGCAGGCCACGCCGGCGCCCTCTTGGCCACGGTTGTGCTGCTTTTCCATCATCAGGTAAAGCTTGTCCAAACCATAGCGCGTCATACCATACTTATTTTTATAATAGGCGGCCGGGTTGAGCAGGCGAATCATCGCCACGCCGCACTCGTGTTTTAACGGTTCCATATACAAGCTTTTATAAAGTTCATAAACAATGGATGCGGGTACAGCACGGTGGAGGAGTATTCGGGGTGAAACTGCGTGCCGATATACCATCGCAGCGAAGGTATCTCGACGATTTCCACCAAGTTGGCAGCAGGGTTCACGCCCACGCACTTCATACCGTGTTGCTCAAACTCCTCCTGATAGCGGTTGTTGAACTCATAGCGGTGGCGGTGGCGCTCACGGATGGATGTTGCCTCGCCGTAAGCCTCACAGGTGCGGCTGCCTTTCACCAGCTCGCAGTCATAGGCCCCCAGCCGCATCGTGCCGCCCATCTGCGTGATGTTCTTCTGCTCTTCCATCATATCGATGACATTGTGCGGGGTGTGGCTGTCCATCTCGCTGCTGTTGGCGTCGGCGTAGCCCAACACGTTGCGGGCAAACTCGATGACCATCATCTGCATACCAAGGCAGATGCCAAACGTCGGGATGTCGTGGGTGCGCGTGTATTCGGCGGCCAGAATTTTGCCCTCGATACCGCGCTGGCCGAAACCCGGGCAAATGACGATGCCCGCCATTCCCGACAGCTGCTCCGCCACATTCTCGCGCGTGAGGTACTCGCTGTTGATGAAGGTGGTCTTCACCTTGCGGTTGTTATAGGTGCCGGCGTGGGCCAGACTCTCCAGGATGCTCTTGTAGGCGTCCTGCAGGTCATACTTGCCCACCAACCCGATTTGGACGATTTCGGTGGCCTGCTCGCGGCGTTCCAAGAAGTTGTGCCACGGGGCCATCCCCACCGTCTGTGCGGCATTCGTGCCCTCCGGGTCCATTCCCAACTTCTTGAGGCAAATGGCGTCAAGTCCTTGGTGCTGCATATTGATGGGCACCTCATAGATGCTCGGCAGGTCCTGACTTTGGATGACGGCCTCCACATCCACGTTGCAGAAGTGGGCCACCTTGCGGCGAAGTTCGTCATTAAGAGTATGTTCCGTGCGCAATACCAGCACCTCCGGCTGGATGCCCAGTCCCTGCAACTGCTTCACGCTCGTCTGCGTGGGCTTGGTCTTCAGCTCGCCCGCGGCCGCCAGATAGGGCACGTAGGTGAGGTGCACGTTCAGCGACTGGTTTGAGCCCAGCTCCCAGCGCAACTGACGGATGGCCTCCAGAAAAGGCTGTCCCTCAATGTCGCCGATGGTGCCTCCAATCTCAGTGATCACGAAGTCGAAATGCTCCTTGGTGGCGTTGAGCAGAATCCGGTGCTTGATCTCGTCGGTGATGTGCGGCACCACCTGGATGGTCTTGCCGAGATAGTCGCCGCGGCGCTCGCGCTCGATGACACTCAAGTAGATGCGCCCTGTGGTCACGCTGTTGTCGCGGGTGGTCTCAATGCCCGTGAACCGCTCGTAGTGACCGAGGTCGAGGTCAGTTTCCTGTCCGTCGGCGGTCACATAGCATTCGCCGTGCTCGTAGGGATTGAGCGTGCCCGGGTCAATGTTGATGTACGGGTCGAATTTCTGGATAGTGATTTTGTAGCCCCTTGCCTGAAGCAGTTTTCCGAGGGAGGCGGAGATGATGCCTTTTCCCAATGAGGAGGCCACGCCGCCGGTGATAAAGATGTACTTAGTCTGCATTTTTCAAAAAAAAATGCAAAGATACGCAAAATCGAAAATTTTGGGCAAATAAAAATTATACCAATTGAAAAGAAAAAAAATCCGGAAAATTATGGGAGCGGAGCCATATCCGACGATTCGGCCAAGCGCTCGAACTGGGTGTTGGGATGGATGGAATAGACGCGGCCGCCCGACTGCAACAGATAGCCGTTCTTATAGCTGTAAATCTTTATATTGTCAGGATTCAACCCTTTTATTTTCAAAATATTACCAGACAACTGGTAGGTAATCTTGTTACGGATAGGGGTGGTCCATTGCTGCACCTGCAGGGTGGCCGGCTTCTGTTCCGGAGTGGCCACAAGTTGCTTGTTGGCATCCAAATAGAGGATTTTCACGTTGGATTTGGCCAGCATCCTGTCGGCGGCCACGGCATCCTGTTCCTCCTGGTCTCCCGCCATATAGAGTTCCTCGTAATCCATTGTCAGGTCCTCGGTCTCGTCCATCACCGTGAGCGAGTCGGAGGCTAAGGTATCGAGGTCTTGCCGGTCGAAGGCCACGCGGGCCGGCGATTCGTACTTATGGATGACATATTTCACCACGGTGTCGGAGCTGGAGGGGCCGACATCTTCGGGGCGGATCATATTGACGACAGTGGGATGGTGATAGCCGGTAATGTCAATAACCAGCAGGGTAACCAGCGCGCCAAGGAGCAGTCCTATGAGGACGGCTATGAAGAACCACGTGCCTTTGGAGGGCGTTTTAGGGGCTTTTTTGCTGTTATCCTGTGCTTCCATTTCGGTACCAAAAGAGAGTGCAAAAATACAAATTTTTTTTTCGTATTTTTGCGGCCCTAAAAAATACTGCAACCTATGGGCGTAGCTACACAAATATTGGGGCTGATAGCCAGTCTCTCTTTCCTCATCATCACCCACGAGCTGGGGCATTTCACCTTCGCCAAGATCTTCAAGACGCGGGTGGACCAATTCTATCTTTTCTTCAACCCGGGATTCTCCTTCATCCGCTTCAAGCGTTATGATGGCAAGAACCATTTCAGTTTCTTTTCCGGCAGGGCGCCCAAAGAGTGGGCCGACCATCCGGAGAGCACCGAATGGGGCCTGGGGTGGCTGCCGTTGGGCGGCTACTGCGCCATCAACGGGATGGTGGACGAGACCACCAAGGCCTCTGACCTGAGCGAGGAGGTTCACGAGTGGGAATTCCGTGCCAAGCCCGCCTGGCAGCGTTTCTTCATCATCATCGGCGGCGTGCTGGTCAATTTCCTCTCCGCCATCATCATCTACATCGCCCTCTGCTTCACCTACGGCCGCGAGTATATCCCCCTCGAAAACGCCAAGTACGGCCTCGAATTCTCGCAGGAGATGCAGGACGCCGGCTTCCGCAACGGCGACAAGATACTCCTGCTCAACGACTACAAGCCGCAGACGTTGAGCGACTTCGCCAATGACATTCTCCTCGACGACATCAAGACCGTGACCGTGGAGCGCGACGGCGAGCAAAAAGTCATCCGCATACCCAAGTCGCTGCCCCGCAAGGTGGTGGGCGCCGGCACCAACAGTGCCTTCTGCAACTACCGCATCCCGTTTGTCATCGACAGCGTGCTGCCCGCCACACCCGCGGCGCGCGCCGGCCTGATGCGCGGCGACTCCCTCGTTGCCGTCAACGACTCCACCACCTTCTGCTTCTTCGACTACAAGAAGGTATTCAACGAGAACAAGGGCCAGCCCGTGGAACTCGCCTATTACCGCGGCGACAGCCTCTGCCACAGCACCGTCACCCTCGACTCGCTCGGCAACATCGGCGTCTCTTACAAGTTGCCCTACGACTATTTCGGCAGCGTGAAAGAAGAGTATGGCTTCTTCGAGTCCATACCCAAAGGCATCGTGATGGGCTTCCAGACCCTCGCCGACTATGTGAAGCAGTTCAAGATCGTCTTCACCAAGGAAGGCTCCACCCAGCTGGGCAGTTTCCTGACCATCGGCAGCATCTTCCCGAAGACGTGGGATTGGGAGCGTTTCTGGAATATGACCGCCCTGTTGGGCATCATCCTCGCCTTTATGAACATCATCCCCATCCCGGCCCTTGACGGCGGCTACATCCTCTTCATCCTCGTGGAGATGATCACCGGCAAGAAACCCAGCGACAAGTTCCTCGGCATCGCCAACACCATAGGATTCATCCTGCTCATCCTGCTGATGGTCTATGCGTTGGGATTGGACTTCAGGAGGTTCTTTTTTAAATAACTAAGAAATTAAGAAACTAAGAAACTAAGAAATCATCGTTTTACCTTAAGCAGTCCCGAAGGGACAAAATTCTAGTAACCCCGCACCAGCGACGAAGTCGCGCAGTGTGGAGCCGTGAAGAGGAGACATAGCCATAAGGAGGAGATCGCACCAGCGACGAAGTCGCGCAGTGTGGAGCCGTGAGGAGGAGACATAGCCATAAGGAGGAGACCCGCACCAGCGACGAAGTCGCGCAGTGTGGAGCCGTGACGAGGAGACCCACCGCAAATCGCAAATCGCAAATCGCAAATCGCATATCGTATGAACACCGCAGAACTCAAAACCGAAATCGCTCGCCTCAAGCGCGAGAAGAACGCCATCATCCTGGCGCATTACTATACACTTCCTGAAGTGCAGGAGGTGGCCGACTATGTAGGCGACAGTCTGGGGCTGGCCCGCAAGGCCGCCGCCACGGACGCCGACATCATCCTCTTCGCCGGCGTGCATTTTATGGCCGAGACCGCCAAAATCCTCAACCCCACCAAGAAGGTGCTGGTGCCGGATATGAGCGCGGGCTGCTCCTTGGCCAACAGTTGCAAGGCCGAAAAGCTTGCCGAATTCAAGGCGAAGCACCCCGACCACAAGGTGCTGGCCTACGTCAACTGCTCAGCGGCCGTGAAAGCCCAGTGCGACTTGATCGTCACCTCCGGCAACGCCCTGAAGCTCGTCAACCAGCTGCCCCAGGACGAGAAGATCATCTTCGTGCCCGACGGCAACCTCGGCGACTACATCAACCGGATGACGGGCCGTGATATGATCCTGTGGGACGGCGCCTGCTGCGTGCACGACCACTATGAGGTGGAAGACCTGGAGAAGGCCAAGGCCGAGCATCCTAACGCTTTGGTGGTGGCGCATCCCGAGTGCCGCCGCGAGTTGTTGGAGAAGGTGGATTTCATCGGCTCCACCGCCGCGATGCTCAACTACATCGGTGAGAGCGAGGCCAAGGAGTTCATCGTCGTCACCGAGAGCGGCATCATCTACGAGATGCAGAAGCGCAACCCCGACAAAAAACTCTACACCCTCTACAACGGCGCCGTCAAACACGACTGCGTGAATATGAAGAAGAACAACCTGCTGAACATCTACGCCGCCCTGCTCGAGGAGCAGCCGGAGCTCGTTATGGATGAGGAATTGAGGAAGAAAGCGCTGGTGCCGATCCAGAGAATGCTGGAGATGAGCTAAAAACTAAGAAACTAAGTAATTAAGAAGTTAAAAATAGAACTGCGTTGGCAATTTATGTTTTTTGATATTTGAGAGAATGAGCATTATAAAACAGTTTTCGAAGACGCATTCTTTTACGGGGATTATCATTTTCGCTCTCATTTCGACGATGGTGTTGTGTCTATCGTCTTCTGCGCAGAACAACGAGGCAATCCCATATCGGCATCACATTGAGTTGAACATCGGGGAGCCGTTCTCCAGCGCGTGGGGGCTCAACCTGATGTTTGTGGACCACAGTCCGGAGGCGGAAGAGCGTTTTCACAGCTGGGCTGGCACCTACAGGCCCTATTTGGGCGGTCCGTACAGCGGATACGAAGACGAATGGCTCTCGTTACCCGTGACGATAGCCTACTACAACCAAGTGCTGCGCTGGCTGCAAGTCGGGGCGGAGATTTCCACCACGTCAATGTGCACCACTGAAAACACATGGAAGGGAAAGACCTACGAGTATTTTCTGACAACGAACCTGTATCTGCTGGGAGCGGTCCGCTTCAACTATTTCCACAAAGGGATCACCGACCTGTATTCCGGCCTCTCCATCGGGGCCAAGCTGCGAATGGAGACCACCAAGCACGATGGCGTCATCGCCGTAACGGCGGGGCCTGCGTTCCAGCTCACCGCCTTGGGCGTGCGTTTCGGCAAGCAACTATATGGGTCCGTGGAGTTGGGCTACGGGTACAAAGGCCTGCTGAATGTGGGCATCGGGACCCGATTCTAAAGGTCGCTGCCATAGCGGTTCTTCACATACTTCAGTAGAAATAGCAGACAAGTTTTTTTTTAGCATTCATCAATATGGTCAAGGATGGCGAAGGCGGGGGCAGTTACCAGATTTTCGAGTTCGTCGGGCTGTATGTCCGGTATTTTGTTTCCAAAATATTGAGAACAGGCGTCACCCTCACGGAATTGTCGGGCGAAAAGGATTACCCGCACATCGACAAGCGCCAGCGCATCAAGTGCCTTATTGTGGGGATTTTGACAGTCGTAGCCTTATTCGCAGGGGTTATATTTATAATTTACAAAATGGAGCAATGAGTTTTTTGCCTCCTCGAGCAGCCTCGAAGAGGCAAAACGCGCGAAGCGCAATTAACCCCACACAAGCGACGAAGGAGCGCTGTGTGGGGCATAGCGACACCCCGCGATGCAAGCGTGTCGGAGACACGCCACTATAAACACTCACCGCCAGAACGTCACCGGCAAATCATAATAACAGCGGACGGGAAGCCCCCTAAGTGTGCCTGGTTGCCATTTTGGCATAGACAAGACCACTCGGACGGCCTCTTCATCGCATTTAGGATGCAAAGACGTTATCACCATTGGCTTAATGATACTTCCGTCTTTATCCACAATAAATTTCACCCGTACCACTCCACCAGCATCCAAGAGCGGGTCTTCCGGATATTGGGTTTCACGGAGCACGAAGGCTCTCAAGGAATCAGTTCCGCCAGGAAACTTCGGGAAAAACTCGGGGAATAGAAAAATTGTGTCTCCGTCGATGATGTCGACTCCGAACATGAAATCCGAATCATCCGGTTCCGACAAGTCAAATTGAAGAACCGTGTCATAATAGCCCTCCCCTACCACAATCGTATCCGTTCCTTGTACTATAAGCGTGCGTGAATAATTCGGTCCGCACTCGATAATATTCAACACAACCTCTTCCTGATCCGCATACGAATTCCATTTCTTTACGAACTTCTTCAACGATTTAGTCCAATCATTTTTTGAAAAGGTTGGCTGCATCGGCAACGTATTTCCCCAATCCTCTCTAAAAATAATGGGAGAATATTGAGGCACAAAACTGGAGAAATAGCTGAAGAGTTCCATTATGTATCGATTCCCGTTCGGAAAAGAAAATATCAGATACGCACCGTTCAAAAAACTTATTCCACTATCGATGCAATCCATGTCCTTGAAAGTGATGGAATCCTCCGTCAACACAATATCCCCATATTTGAATTGGCAGAGTGTGTCAAACTCGTAACACCTATAGCACTTCTCATGGACAAGCACGGCGGAGGGCATCGTTTGCCGTTTTTGTGCGGAAACGACAAAAAGCATCGCACAGAATGCGACGGTCATAGCCAGTGGCAGCACCCTATTTCGATTCAACTCCTTAATTTCTTAATTTCTTAACTCCTTAATTTCTTAACTCCCCTAATCCTCTTCTTCCGCATACCGGTTCTTGATATACTCCAGCTGGCGGCGGTCGCGTTTGGTGGGACGGCCCAGTCCGCGGGGACGGTATTCGGCGGTGCGGAGGGTCTTCTGGCGGTCGTACTCCTCCTGCGGGGTCTGGTCCTCCATATATTGCGGCACGAGCGGCGCCCCCACCCTGCTCTTGGGCGTGCCGAGCACCTTCACCGTCTTGTTCAGCGAGCCGATGTGCACCTCGTACACCTCCTCGGTGCGCACCTCACGCGAGGGCTTCACGTTGGTGCCGTCCAACTTCACCTTGCCCGCATTGCAGGCCTCCGTGGCCAACGAGCGCGTCTTGAAAAGACGCACCATCCAGAGCCACTTGTCAATTCTCACATCCAGTTTTTCCATACTCTATCCGATCTTTTTCCATTTCATTGTACGGCCCAACGCAGGCACGCCGATGTAGCCGCGCACCCGCAGCGTCTTGTCATCCTCGAACCACATCCGGCTCTTGTAGAACTTGCCGTGCACGGGGTCGTAAATCTCCCCGTCCACCCACTTGTTCTCCTTGGCGTCGTAACGGAAATGGAACAGCAACTTGATCTTGTCGCCCGGCGTGTTGCGCTTCTTGGGGTCGGGGTTCATAATGTCGCGCTTGGGCGACCCGTCCTTGAAGGTCGGATTCTTCACCCAGATGATCTGCCCCTCGTACTTGCCGTCGGCAGTCTTCACAATCCGGATCTTGCAGTCCTCGTCCGACTGGTCGTCAGAGATGTAATATACACCTAAAATTTTATCTGCGGCCGACTGTGCGACCGCAGATAAAACGGGTGTTGACAAACAGATTGCCAATACTATTTTCAAAAATGTTCTTTGCATCATCAGACACTATGCCTCGGGGGTCTCGGCGGGGGCTTCAGTCGCCTCAGGGGCGGCGTCAGCGGCCGGGGTCTCCTCGGACTTCGGTTTCGGGTTGTTCATCATCCGGATCTTGTACTCCAGTTCCTTGACCTCCTCCTTGGCGGATTCGATCTTCTTGCGGAACTCGGCCGTGATCAGGTCGGCATTCTTGGAGTTGGAGAAGAAGCCCAGATTGTTTTCCCAGAGCACAATGTCCTCCTTGAGTTGCGAGAGCTTGTTCTTCAAGAAGTTCTTCTCCTTGTCGATGAGCTTGTCGGCGTTGGGGTTGTTGAGGATGTTGTCGATGCGCGACTGATAACGGTTGTGTTTCATATCGGAAGCACTGATCTTCAACTCGGCGAAACGCTTGTCAAGGGCGGCACGGTACTCGGCATAGATTCTGTCCTTCTCTTTCTTGGGCACGAATCCGATGGCGATCCACTCGTTCTGGTAGGCCTTCATCACGTCCATATTGGCGTTGCGGTCGTCGCCGAACTCGTGGGTGAGTATCTTCTGGATGAGTTCCTCTTTCTTCTGGAGGTTCTCGTTCTCCTTGTCCTGGATATTGTTGAAATAGTTGGACTTAGCCTCGAAGAACTTGTCGCAGGCGGCGCGGAAGCGCTTCCAAATCTGGTCGGAATACTTGCGCGGCGTGGCGCCAATGTTCTTCCACTCGGTCTGCAGGCTGAGAATGTCGGCCGTGGCCTGTTTCCAGTCGGTGCGGTCAGCGATGCCCTCGGCTTGGATGACGAGGTTGAGCTTCTGGTTGTAGTTCTGCATCTGCGTGTCCTTGATCTGCTGGAAATACTCCTTCTTCTGGGTGAAGAACTTGTCGAGCGTGCCCTTGAAGCGGGCCCAGATCTCGTCGTTGAGCTTGGCGGGGGCCGGTCCGAGGGTCTTCCACATATTGAGCAGCTCAGTCAGCTTGTCGCTGATATCGTTGAAATGCTTGACGCTGTCGGACGTGTTGGCCGTGATCTCCTCGGCCTGTTCGCAAAGCACCACCTTGGCGTTGTAGTTGTTCTGCTCTTCGGCGAACAGCTTGTCGTAATGCTCCTTGCGTCTCTGGTTGATTTGGTCGGAAGCGGCCTTGAAGCGTTCCCAAACCTCCTCTTTCTTCTCTTCAGCCACAGGTCCGATTTCCTTCCACTGTTCGTGCAGGCTCTGGAGTTCCTTGAAGGATTGGTTGATGGAGTCGAGCAGCAGCAGCGATTCGGCCTTCTCGCAAAGTTCGAGTTTGCTCTCGAGGTTCTTCTTGTAGTCCATCTCGCGGGCCTCCTTGTTGAGGCGGAGGATGTCGAAGAATTTCTCCACATAGAAGTGGTAGTTCTGCCAGAGGTTGGTGGACTCGGTTTGCGGCACGGGGCCGATGGTCTTCCATTGCTCCTGGAACTCTTTGAACTTGTCGTTGAGCACCTTGAGGTTGGATTCGGTTTCAATGAGGTTCTTGAGTCCTTCTATGATTTTGTTCTTGGCATTGAGGTTGTCTTGTTTTTGGGCTTCGAGGGCCTCGATGAACTTGGCCTTGGAGTCCTTATATTGTTGGAAAGCCTTGTTGAAACGCACTTCCACCTCGTCGGGTTCGTTGGTCGGGGCCTGCGGCTCCTCGGCATTGGCCTCGGGGTTCTCGGCGGCAGCGGCCTTGGCGGCCTCGAAAGCCTGCTGGGCAGCGCGTCTTCTTTCTCTGAAAAAGTCTAAAATTCTGGCACGGAGCACACCCACGCGCATCTTGATGAGGTTGAAGTTCGGTTCTTTCACCAAACGCTCCAACTCGGCGACGCACTGTTCGAGGTCGAAGGCGGCATACTCTGCCTCCACCTGCTCGAGGGTCTCCTCCGGGGCAGTTTCGGGAGCGGCTTCAGCTTCAGCCTCGGCCACGGGTTCCTCAGTGGTCTGCTGGGCGTCCATCTCCGCCATCATCTCCTCCGCCGACTGCGGGGCGGGTGCTTCGGCCACGGGCTGTTCTTCGGCAGCAGGTTCCTCTGCCTTCGGTTCTTCGGCGGCAGGCTCCTCGGCCACGGGTGCTTCAGCCACGGGCTCGGCAATTGGGGTTTCAGTTTCCTCTGCAGGTGCGGAAGATTCTTGAGTCGTAATGTTTTGGGCTTCCACAGAAGCGCCAGAGTTCATCTCTTGATTCTGCATTTCTGCATTCTCTTGAGGAAGAAGGTCTTGTTGTTCCATAAAATTTTAATGTTTTAGAATAATTGATTAGGTTAAAAATTCAGGGCGGCAAAAGTACAAAAAAAAGCATACACAATGCCCGCCCTGAAAAAAACAAAAGTAACAGGAAGGTTGTATTTTTAAGTACATACTTTCATTAATTTTGTGTATGTTTGCAGCACATTTCGTTGAAAATACAAAACAATTAATAATCAACAAGTTATATCTATGAAAAGAGACGAACAAATCTTCAATCTTATCGAACAGGAGCGTCAACGCCAGACCAACGGCATCGAGTTGATCGCTTCCGAGAACTTTGTGAGCCCCCAAGTGATGGAAGCTATGGGGTCTGTGATGACCAACAAATACGCCGAAGGTCTTCCGGGCAAGCGCTATTATGGCGGCTGTCAGATCGTGGACCAGAGCGAGCAGATCGCCATTGACCGCGTGAAGGAGCTTTTCGGCGCAGAATGGGCCAACGTGCAGCCGCACTCCGGCGCCCAGGCCAATATGGCCGTGCTGCTGACCTGCCTGCAGCCGGGCGACACCTTTATGGGTCTCGACCTCAACCACGGCGGTCACCTTTCCCACGGCTCCCCCGTCAACTCCTCCGGCATTCTCTACCACCAGGTGGCCTACCAGGTGGAAGAAGCCACGGGCTGCATCAACTACGACACGATGGAAGAGGTGGCTCTCCGCGAGCGTCCGAAGCTGATCATCGGCGGTGCCTCCGCCTACAGCCGTGACTGGGACTGGGCCCGTATGCGCAAGATCGCTGACGAGATCGGCGCCATCCTGCTGGCCGACATCTCCCACCCCGCCGGTCTCATCGCCAAGGGACTGCTCAACAACGCCGTGGCACACTGCCACATCGTGACCACCACCACCCACAAGACCCTGCGCGGACCGCGCGGCGGCCTCATTATGATGGGCAAGGACTTTGAGAACCCGTGGGGCAAGACCACCCCGAAGGGTGTCGTCAAGATGATGTCACAGCTGCTCGACTCCGCCGTCTTCCCGGGCGTGCAGGGCGGTCCGCTGGAGCACGTCATCGCCGCCAAGGCCGTCGCTTTCGGCGAGGCCCTGACCGACGAGTACGCCCAGTACATCAAGCAGGTGAAACTCAACGCCGCCGCTATGGCTGAGGCCTTCAACAAGAGAGGCTACAAGATCATCTCCAACGGCACCGACAACCACCTGATGCTCATCGACCTCCGCACCAAGTTCCCCGAAATGACCGGCAAGGTCGCCGAGAACACCCTCGTGAAGGCCGACATCACCATCAACAAGAATATGGTCCCGTTCGACACCCGTTCCGCTTTCCAGACCTCCGGTCTGCGCGTCGGCACCCCCGCCATCACCACCCGCGGCCTGAAAGAGGCTGATATGGACGGCATCGTCGAGATGATCGACAACGTGCTCTGCGACGTCGAGAACGAAGCACTCATCGCCAAGACCCGCAAGATGGTCAACGATATGATGCACGACAGACCGCTCTTCGCCTGGTAAAAACAACCTTAAGTCCCGGGGTCCTGGCCCTACAGGGCTCCGGGCTTTTGTTTCATCATAAAAACAAACACAACAATGAGTAAACTGATCACGATAGAAGAAGCCGTCTCCCACATCAAAGACGGTATGACCATTATGTATGGCGGATTCCTCGGCTGCGGCTCGGCCGTCAAGCTCATCGAGGCCATTGCCCAGAAGGGCGTGAAGGACCTCACCCTCATCGGCAACGACACGGCCTACCAGAACAAGGCCATCGGTATGCTGATCGCCAACAAGCAGGTCAAGAAACTCTATGCCTCCCATATCGGCACCAACCCCGACACCATCCAGCAGTTCAACGAGAAGACCCTCGACATCGAGTTCTGCCCGCAGGGCACTCTGGCCGAGCGTATCCGTTGCGGCGGCGCAGGCCTCGGCGGCGTGCTCACCAAGACCGGCCTCGGCACCGTCGTGGCTGAAGGCAAGCAGACTGTGATGGTGGACGGCGAGGAGTACCTCCTCGAGAAACCCCTCCACGCAGACGTGGCCCTCATCGGCGCCAGCATCTGCGACACGATGGGCAACTCCATCTACAAGGGCACGACCCAGAACTTCAACCCGATGATGGCTATGGCCGCCGACCTGGTCATCGTGGAGACCAAGGAACTCGTGGAAGTGGGCCAGATCCCGATGGAGCAGATCCACACCCCGGGCATCTACGTCAACTACATCGTAAAGTAACGGACCCTGACCGAACAGGCAAAGAATGAGACGTCTTGGCGCTATACTCTGCCTCTGCCTCTTCGCCAACGGACTGTTCGCCCAAAGCAACAAGCCCGTCCGTTTGGAGTTTCCCTCCGAGCAATACTCCACGGAGCTGCAGTGCGTGCTCTGCGACGCGCAAGGGCTGTGCCTCCTCTACCCTACATACGAGGCGGACACCACCATCGCGCACATCGCCCACTACAACACCGACCTCAGCCTCGTGGCCGATACTTTCCTACGCCTTCCCATACATTATGTATATATAGCCTCCGCCTACAACGACGGGGGCTTATATGTTCTGTATCAGGAAAAACTGAAAAAGAAGAAAACGCCCGCCGGACTGCTGGTGCATTTGGACATTGTCAACCACCGTGCCGACACCCTGCACCTCCGCAACCTGCCCACCGACGATATCACCCGTCTTAGGGCCTACCGCGGACAGCTGCTTTTCACCTGTCCCACGGGCAAGGACAACACCAACCTTTTCTTTATGCACGCCGACCAGCCTTACATACAGGGACTTTACCTGAAAGATGCCCCCAGCTACACCATCGACGATTTTTGGGTGGACACCCTCGGGCAACGGATCGTGACGTGCGCCAATCTCTCGTCCAGTACCAAGGACAATGTAATCTGGGTCTGCGAAAACGACCTGGAAGGAAACGTGCTGCGCATTGTGGATATGCCCGACACGGGGGCCTACCGGTTCCAGAACGCCCGCATCACGCAGGTGGACACCAGCCGGATGCTGATTGCCGGCACCTACCAGCTCCGCAAAGGCAATCAGGGCAACACCGCCACGGGGGTGTACAGCGTACTCTATGAAAACGGGGCTTTCTCCGAGGTGGAGTTACTGCCTTACGAACCCGCGACCAAGAGCCAGTCGGAAGTGCTTTATCTTCCCGGACGGCTGTTCCGCGACAGCACGCACGTGGCTTTCGTCACCGAGTCGTTTTATCCCGAATACCGCTATTCCACCACCTACTCCTACGGCGTGCCCACCACAGAGCCCATCTTTATGGGCTACCGCTTCCTGAACGCTGAGGTACACATCTTCGACAAGGAGGGGCATCTGTCCGGCAAATACAGTTTCCCTTTCGACAATATGCTGGTCACCAACCTGACCTCGCACCTGCGCGTCGCCTTCACCAAGGCGGGAATACTGTTTTACCATCTGCAAAGCGAATACCTGGTCACAATGCTGACCGACAGAGAGCTGAACGTCATCGATCCCATCCGTTCCTCGGCCCTGTTCCCGCAGCAGAACAAGGAGAACCCGATTGTGTACACCACGGCGCTATGGCCTTGGTACGAGGACTATTACCTGCTATCGGGGTATCGCTTCCGCAACTCTGGGAACAGCAAGACCCGTCGGCCGGTCTATTTCATCAACAAATTAAGGTATCAGTAAAAAATTGTCCACGAATGCCAAACAAAAAAGCCCCTGCATCTGCAAGGGCTTCTTGTGGTGATCTGTACAAGATTTGAACTTGTGACCTCTTGCCTGTCAAGCAAGCGCTCTAAACCAACTGAGCTAACAGATCATTCTGTCTTTGTGGCGGAGAGACTGGGATTCGAACCCAGGAGGCGCTTTTGGCGCCTACACGCTCTCCAGGCGTGCGCCTTCGACCACTCGGCCATCTCTCCTCTTCAAAAGAGGGTGCAAAAATACATTTTTTTTCAATATATCCAAAAATAAAAATGCAAACTGGCGATTTTTATTTTATATTATTGATAATGAGCATTATAAAACAACACCCATCACGGCTCTATCGCATCACCACCGCTGTAGAGAGCACCTGTTCGCGCACAAAAGCCTCCAGTTTCTTGGAAAGTTCCTGCACACGGACGCGCCATTCGTCGATGGTGACGTCCAAGTTGTCCGACACAATCTTGAAGGAAGAGTACGGGATGCCGTAGCATTTGGCCACGGTGAAGAGCGCCGACGACTCCATATCGAAGCAATCGACCTCCTTCTTGAGACCATCGAGATACTTTGCGGTGAACACCTCCGGGGAAACGAAGCAGTCGGAGGAGTATAGCACGGCGTCTTCCACGCCGGGAAAGTGTCCGGGCAGCAGGTCGGGCAGCATCGGGTGCTCGTTGAAGGGCTTTCCGGCGGATACAATCTCCTTGATGCGCAGGATGGTGCCCACGGGCTTGTCGTGCGAGCCCACCGTGCCGATGTTGAGGATGTGGAACGGCGTGCCACGGTGTTTTTCGATAAACTGGATCATCTTGCGCGTGGCGTTCTCGCGCCCGATGCCGGTGAAGTGTGTCTGGTCGGCCAACGTGCCCACCTCGTCGGGCACTGCCGCAAATAAAGCCAATTGCATAGTTTTAAATTTTTACGGTGCAAAAATACAAAAAAAAAGGCCGCAACCTATGGGGTCACGGCCTTTTCCATATTGAATTGATGTAATGTCAATTAGTCGCCGAGGGTGGCCACCATCACAGCCTTGATGGTGTGCATACGGTTCTCGGCCTCGTCGAAGACGATGGAGTTCTCGGATTCGAAGACATCCTCGGTCACCTCGATGCCGTCCAGACCGAACTGTTTGTTGACGTCGCGGCCCACTTGGGTTTCGAGGTTGTGGTAAGCGGGCAGGCAGTGCATAAACTTGCACTTGGGGTTGCCCGTGAGTTTCATCGTTTCCTTGTTCACCTGGTAGGGTTTGAGCAGTTTGATGCGCTCTTCCCAGACCTCAACGGGCTCGCCCATCGACACCCACACGTCGGTGTAGAGGAAGTCGCAGCCCTTGACGCCCTTCTGGACGTCGTCGGTGACGGTGACGGTAGCGCCGGTCTCCTTGGCGATTTCCTTACATTTCTTGATGAGATCTTTGTCGGGTTGCAGGGCCTTCGGAGCGATGATGCGCACATCCATACCCATCTTGGCGCCGCCCACCATCAGGGAGTTGCCCATATTGTAGCGGGCATCGCCGAGGTAAGCGTAGGTCACTTGGTTGAGGGGCTTGTCCACGTGCTCGCTCATCGTGAGGAAGTCGGCCAGCACTTGGGTCGGGTGGAATTCGTTGGTAAGGCCGTTCCAGACGGGCACGCCGGCGAACTTGGCGAGTTCCTCGACGGTGGTCTGCTTGAAGCCGCGGTATTCGATGCCGTCGAACATACGTCCGAGCACGCGGGCGGTGTCGGCCATCGACTCCTTAATGCCGATCTGGGAGCCGCTGGGGCCCAGATAGGTAACGTGGGCACCCTGGTCGTAAGCGGCCACTTCGAAGGCACAACGGGTGCGAGTGGAGGTCTTTTCGAAAATCAGAGCGATGTTCTTGCCCTTGAGGCGGGGTTGCTCCGTGCCAGCGTACTTGGCGCGTTTGAGGTCGCGCGCGAGGTCCAGCATATATTGAATTTCTTTCGGGGTGAAGTCCAACAACTTCAAAAAGCTTCTGTTTCTTAAATTAAAGGCCATTTTTTTGTACTATTTAAGGTTAATAAATGAAAAAATCAAAGCATCAAAGCCTTTATTGACGGCGTTTTTATCCCTCGTCAAAGGCGGTGCAAACATACACAAAATTTCGCAATCTTCCATATCATCGGAATCAAAAGCGCGAAAAAGTCTTCAACGCCTCTCCGCCAGCCAGAAGTCCATCACCACCATCGCGGCCATCGCCTCCACCACAGGCAGCACGCGCGGGGCCACGCAGAGGTCGTTGCGGTCGGAGCCTTTGAGCACGGCGGGGTTTCCGTCGAAGTCCACCGTGGGCTGGTCGAAGCGCACGGAGGGGATGGGTTTGAAAGCAACAGAAAAAACGACCTCCTGGCCGTTGGTAATGCCGGCCTGGACGCCCCCGTCGTGGTTGGAGCGGAAGACGAATCCAGAATTCAGGAGATCGTTGTATTGAGAACCCGCCATTTGGGCGGCGCGAAAGCCCTCCCCTATTTCAAAGCCCTTGGCGGCGTTGATGGAGAGCATCGCGTAGGCGAGACGGGCGGAGAATTTGTCATATAGAGGTTCACCCAAGCCGGCGGGCAGGCCCGTGATGCGCCCGCGCACGAGCGCCCCCACGCTGTCGCCCTCGCGACAGGGCGTACCGGTGGCGACCACCTCGGAGGAGAAAGCCACGCCGGAAGGCTGGAGAAAACACTTGGCCACGGCACCCGCCACCACGCGGCAGGCGGTTTGCCGTGCCGAGGCGCGCCCGCACATCTCATTGTCGGCATAGCCATACTTCTTGAAATAGGTGTAGGAGCTGTGCGAAGGTCTCACCACATAGCGGTTCGCCTCATTGGGCTGACCGTCACGGTTGGGGATGCGGAAACGGATGGGCTCGCCCGTGGTGCAGTGATGGTCGTCAAGGCCGGAGAGAAACTCCACGGCATCGTCCTCCACGCGGCGGGTGGAGAGCAAATGCCGCGACGGGGCGCGCCGCGCCATCTCCTCCGCCACAAAGGCGGGAGGCACGACCACCCCCGCGGGGCACCCCTCTATCACCCCCTCCAGGAAAGGGCCGTGGGTGTCACCCCAATCGGTGAGCGTGTAATATGTTCCAAAGGTGTCGGGCATAATTTCAAAATGTAAAGTGCAAAGATACATTTTTTTCAGGTTTTCAGACATCTTCAAGTGCCTATCTTTCAAAATACGGTAATCTTTGACAATTCTCCATTCTCAATTCTCCATTCTCCATTCTCAATTCTCCATTCTCCACTCTCAACTATTTTGTATCTTTGCCCCCGTTTTCAATCCTTCCGAATATGAAGAAAATTCTCCTGCCACTCCTTGTCTTATGGCTGACCGGCGCTAGCGCCCAGCACCAACTGCTCTATCGTGCCTTCACCCTCGGCGGCGACGGCGACACCTCCCTGACCAAAGTCCTGATGGAGGGCGAGCGCGTGCGGATAGAGTCGGGCAACGTCCCCGTGGCGAACCCCGTCCCCGGCACCGCCACCCACTACACCTACATCGACTACGCCGCCGACACCATCGTCAGCCAGCTGGTCTATTCTCCCAAAGAACGGTACTGTTGCGGCAGCGGACTGCCCACCAACGAATACAGCGAGGAGGGCACCGAGAAAATCAACGGCTACCGATGCACCAAATACAAGATCGTGCTCTTCTCCAACACCATAGAGCTGTGGGTTACCCAGGACCTGAAGCTCCGGGCCACGCCCATCGCCTCGTTCGCCGACCTGCCCGGCACGTTAGTGCAGTACCGGCGCAACGGCAACGCCATCGTGCAACTCGCCGGGGTGCAGAAACTGCGCCCCTTCAAGGAGCCGCTCTTCCCGGGCAACGACCTGCACCACTTCGGGGAGGTGCTCACCCGCGCGCAGCTCAACAATCTGGAAAAGGAGAAGTTGGTCATCACCGTGCCGGTGTTCAACGAGGCACAGATCTGCTTCAACCCCAAGATCACCGTGCCGCAGACGGTTGATTTCGACACCACCCTGTCGTTTGCCAACGGCACGGTTGTCCTCAAGCGCCTGCACTGGCGGCAGCTGCCCGCCCACTACCGGCTCTTCGCCGAGGTGACGCAATACTCCAACGGCGACGCCTACGACCGCACGGGATCCATCTTCCTCATCCCCACCGGCCGGCAGCAGAACTTCCTCGACGCCCTCAAGGCCAACACCGCCGATGTGCTGCCCTTCTTCACCGACAAGAAGGGCGGCACCTACCAAGGCATCAGAATGACCGACCGTTACCTGCCCCTGGTAGAGCTCGTCCGCTTCTTCACCCCCTTCGGCATCCGCCACTACAACCAATACCGGTCGCTCGACGACCGCGAGTGGGCCACCGAGACCCGCTACAAGCAGGACATCAGCGACTTGCAACCCATCTTCGGCGACGAGGTGCTCATCGGCGCCTTCATCGGCAACTATGACGGCGGCGGCCACAAGCTCTCGCTCACCCTGAAGGCCTATCCCGAGAGCGACGTCTGGGACACGTCCGAGATGGACAAGCAGTTTGTGCTTCCGCTCTTCAATACCTGCAATGTAATGGAGATGGCGGGGCAAAACTACGGACGTTTCTTCGGCACCGACTCGCTGACGGTCAGCTTTGACGTGCCCGAGGGGACGGAGCAGCTCACCTTGCGGTACATCACCACCGGGCACGGGGGCTGGGACACCGGCGACGAGTTCGTGCCCAAGGCCAACACCATCCTCATCGACGGGGAGCCGCGCTTCATCTACACCCCGTGGCGTTGCGACTGCGGCACCTACCGTACGTTGAATCCCGCCTCCGGCAACTTCTGGAACGGGATGTCCTCGTCCGACTACTCGCGTTCGGGCTGGTGTCCGGGGACGGCTACACAGCCCACCTACTTCGACCTCTCCGACCTGAAGCCCGGCCGGCACACCATCACCGTCGCCATCCCGCAGGGCGCGCCCGAGGGGGGTAGCTTCAGCTCGTGGAATGTGTCGGGCGTGCTGGTGGGGCACAGACAATAACCGAAGAAAACGGGCATTAAGCCTTCAATCGCAGCAACCATTGACAATCTTCAACAAAAAAATCAACCTTTGGCTGATGGTATTGAAAAAATCACTATTTTTGCATCCGATAAAAACCCTGAAGAAACTTTTTTGTGAAAACTGGAGTTTTCAGCCACTTGTCTTTTAACCCTAACTCGAAAACAAAACACAAAACCACTATGAAAACCAACCTCCCAACCCTTACTATGCCCAAACTCCATGGGGTGGGCAAGAACAACTTCATTGGATAACGCTCCGCCAAGGAGTGCCGCAGGCCGTTGGCGGAGCTTGAAAAGAGAGGTGCCCAAGCAGGGGCATCGCCTTGATGTTTAACGGACCTCATAGCGATATTCCCTGCCGCAAAGCACCTCAGGTCGCATATATCGTGATGTTTGTCACGCAATGGCACAGGAAATCCGACGGCAAAGATACAACTTTTCCTTTTCGGATGACAGACCCGAAAGTGTCGTGCAGAGTGCCGGCACGCCCTGCGGGAAAGGGGGATTTATGTATCATTATTAAATTCAAGAAAAATGAAAAGTAGATTTTTTTTTCCAGCTGTTATTTTTACATCAGTAGTTTTGTTCATCTGCTGCAACAAGGACAACACGGAAAAACATTCAACAGAACAATTAAAACAAGAATTAACAATTCTAAACGGCAGCATTTCCGAATCAATTGGCATTACTTTTGATAACACAAAGGGGTTCTGGTCTGCTGTAGGAAAAGTTTGTGCAGTTGCGGGGGCCGATATGACTGGTGCTTATGCTGGTGCACAAGTGGGCGGTGAGATAGGTGCTTATGTTGGTGCTGTTGCAGGCAATCCACCTGCTGGTGCTGCCATTGGTGCTACGGCTGGTGCTGTTATTTGTGGAGTTGGGGCGTCTTACTCGGCAGGACAAGCACTGAAAAACAGCAAAAATTTGGACAATCCTTATCCGAATGGTTATAATAGTAGTTTATCCTCTCCTTATGCAAACAATAACAATATTGGCTTTTTGCATAATAAATATCTTGATCTAATATTTACGATGAATAATGAAGTGACTCCTACAGATGTTTATCAACACTTGTTTGAAGATCTTTGTGAGTATTCCTTATTTGACGGTCTTTTCCAAAAGATTGGCCCAGAGACACAAATACACCAGGATGTTAGCAAAATATCTACAACCTACATATCATTAGATTATAATATTGATTATTTGATTAGTGAATATGGAAAGATTTTGGATTTTCCAGAATCCATCACGAATATATGGTTATACTTTTTTAATGCGTTCTCCTCTGTAGAGACTATAGAAGATGCTTATATGGTAGTTGATACTTATATAGAGTGGTTAGATAATAATGGTAAGGAGTATGTTTCCCCAGAGGAATATATCGCATTTCAATATGCCTTCAATACGGCATTGCATAGCATAAACTATTGGTCATTCTTAAACTGACAAAATGGAAGAGTTCGTAATAAACAAATGTGAAATCACACCTGAAGATGTTTTTTTGACTCTTGGAAACGCATTGTCAATATATTTGTACATTGTTTCCGGACTAAGTGTCGGATTTATACCGCTTATTGCCATTATGTCCTTAAAGATGTTTTACAATCTGATTTTACACTTCAGGTGGTATAAATCTTGTGCCATTACTGTTAATCCTGACAAAATCATTTTTAACCATACATTATTGTTAAAAAATGTTCCAATACCACTATCAAGTATTGATTTTTATGATAAAGGCAAGAGATTTATAAAAATTAAGGCATCCCAAAACGGAATGCTACCTCTATTTTACAAGTCCGGCTTTATTGGCCTTTATACGCTCACCCATACGGAATGTCGGGAATTATTTAAAACGCTGGATATGTATTTCAAATAGAAGGAACGCTGAAGAAACTTATTGTGAAAACTGGAGTTTTCAGCCACTTGTCTTTTAACCCTAACTCGAAAACAAAACACAAAACCACTATGAATAGAAAAAGCCCGCTTTCGCGGGCTTTCCAAATTTTGTTTTTTAGCATGGTTAACGGTTTTCTTTATTTTTTTCGGATACAGCGGATACTGTAGCCCAATCCTTTGCGGGATTCTTCCACGATAGCATCATCGCAATAATAGTTCAGCATAAAGTTCTTTGCCATAGAGGATCCCGTGGAATAATCAGCCGCCCAGAAGTGCGTTTCACCCAGCAGATTCAGATAACGATTGATACTGCCGTCGTAATAGCCGGCACCGAACGCCTCGAACAGGTTCGGGGCAGTGCCCTCTCTACCGGGAAGCCACACCAATGTGGATGGACTCTTCACAAAGCCGGCAGAACCTCCCGACGCATTGAACATGTCCCAATACTCGGCCACTGTGGGCAGAGCCCATCCAGCCGGACAAATGCCTTCTATATAGGGCCCGAAATAGCTCATCGAATCGGTGGGGACCGCATTGTCGTCACCTTCGGACACTCTTGCGGCGGAGTACCAACTGTATAGCTTTCCGTAAATGAATTCCAACGAATCGCTGTCCGAGTAACGGGTATGGTTTGCAATGGGTATTCCGTCGCTGTAGTGCTCGCTGCGCAGGTTCTCTCCTGTCCAACAGTGACAACCAATGCGCACCGACGAATAGGCATTGCCGTCCCAATCCCACACGGAATCCATCGGCGTGCCGCAAGGCGGATAGACAATCTCTACATTCTGGGTGCAGAAGGTTGAAATGCCACACTCGTCAGTCAGCGTCCAGGTCACCACTGTGGTGCCTGCTGTGTAGATGCTGTCCACGGGTGCATCGTGCGTGATGGTATAGGTCATACCCGGTGCTCCCGAATAGGTCGGATTCCCGATACCCAACAGGGTGTCGCAAGCACCGTAGGCCAACATCACGCTTGTGTCGGGCGAACATTCAAACGACAACACCGACACCGATGTGAATGGCTTTATCAGAATCTTCTGGATTTTTGTGGTGCTGTTCAGGCAGGCATCCGTCACCGTCCATTGTCGCGTGATGAGGCGGACGCCTGGCTCTGTGCCTGCTGTATCCAAGTCGTGATAATTATATGTGAGATACGACGACGGCGTGCAATTGTCGCTCATCGAGTAGGGCGTGCCCGTCACCGACGGAGAGGCGTCAAAGCCGCCCAATGCCAAACGGCAGATAGCTATGCTGTCAGGAGCGACGAACAGAGGAGGCACGGTATCCAAAACCGTGAAGCGTGCAGTGTCGCGTGACTCGCAGGCGTTGGAATCCGTCACCATCACAATGACCTTGTATTCCATCCCACAATCCAAAGGCTGTGTCTGAATCACCGTTGTCGTATCGTTATCCATATTAACCGCATCCTCCGACCATACAAACGTGTAGGGGGCGGTTCCACCCGTCACCACCGTATGCACAGGGTAGCTGCCCTGGTTGGGACAACGGTCGGCGATATGGGTCGGCACCACTATGGATGCCTCTAAAGGAGCCGGCTCGTTCACGGTAAAGTCTTTGACCGCGGCACCTCCCAATATATCCTGTACAATCAGCTGGTGCGCGCCTGGGGTAAGATGGGTCAGCCGGATGGTATCGTCCGTCAGCGTCACAGGTGCACCACCATCGAGTGTATAAGTGCGCACGCTGGGAACGCCACCCGTCACTATAAGGGTCCAATGGCCATCGTCAGCACCGTGACAAGAGATGTGGACCAGTTCGTTTATGGGAGAGACTGCCAACTGGGGATAGACCGTCAGCGTGCCGTACACGTAGCCTATGGTGTAGTTGCCCGTCACCGTGTCGCCCGTGGCCTGGTTCACCACCACTGCCGTGGGGCGCGCCCAGTTCGTGGAGTCGCCCGGGGAGGTGATCGTCCCGTAGATGTCAACATACACCACCGTGTCGCCGGGGGCAAGGCCCGCCGGGGGCGTGTCCTGCCAGC
>ERZ842401.605-NODE-605-length-52410-cov-17.671894_pt1 | contig 52410 bp, 45 predicted proteins | sample MGYA00521270_ERZ842401 | MGnify/ENA primary metagenome ERZ842401 (study PRJEB31892, sample SAMEA3878208) | bioreactor metagenome | biome: Moose rumen | place: Sweden | collected 2011-10 | study: EMG produced TPA metagenomics assembly of the PRJEB12797 data set... | reverse complement strand
TTTTCGTCTTTTTTAACATGTTGTAAACCCCACCTATTCTTTTACTACATATTATATATTTAGACGGACACCTCCCGTCAGGGAGTCGCTGTATGGCGTCCTGTCTACGGCCTAAACTAAAAAGGGAAAGCCCCATTAGTTACTATTCTACACTCTTTGTTCCCATAAGTAAAACATTTTCCACGAAAATCTACCGAAAAAAATATTTTCTGAAAAGACGTTCATTGCTTGAAATTTATTCCTTTTGTTCATTGTGATAGCTCACAGTTATCCCTATTGATTGGAATTGTTCCCAGCTGCAAAAAATACTTATCATTTCCTGCAAATATGACGATATATCTATAAGGAAAGTCGTGCGCTTTTCTGCTATTTCTCAGGAAAGGAGGTTTTACCATGTCTACAATTTCGGCAATGACCAGGGATACGTACACGATGTACAAGATGGCCCAGGGCGACACACAAGGCACAACAGCCGCGCAAAAGGCTGCCAGTCAGACAGAGGAAAGCACCAGCAAATCTTCTGCCCAGGACAAAAGCTATGCTGCCGCGGCAGCCAATGTCAGCAGGCTGAGCAACTTAGTCGGTTCTTTCGATTCGGCTTACTCCGGCAAGAAGACCAACGCCGCCCAGGACTCCATCAGCAGCCTTTGGTCCGGGTACACTAATGCCAGCTCATCGTCAGCAGGGCTTGCCAATCTGTCCGCCATCTCCGGCGTATCGAGCAGTGCGGCAGGATTAGTCAGCTCCTATAATGAAGCCAAAGACACCTTCCAGACCCAGTTCAAGGCTTACATAGGCGATTTGAAAAAATCTGCCCAGACAGTCAGGAACATGAGCTTTGACTTTAGCGCTAGTGACATTACCACGGCAGAAGACGGCAGCAAGACCTACAGCGACGGCCTCAAAACCGCGATCAAAAACGTCAAGCAGCTGGTCTCTGACTACAATGACGCTCTGGACCTCACCAATGACTACAGCAGCGTCGGCAAGAGAATGGAATCACTCCATAAGTCGTTTGCCGACACTACCTACCGGGCAGATACTTACAATCAGCTCGGTATCACGGTGGACAGCAAAACCGGCAAGATGACTGTCGATGAAGATAAGCTGGCCACCGCGCTCACCGAAAACAGCGACAGAGTCAAAACGGCGCTGGGAGCCAACGGACTGGCCGGCAAAGCCGAACAGCACCTCACTCAGGCCAACAACCAAAGTGAACAGCTGTTCCCCTCCATGCAAAGCATGTTCGGCAACTCCATCAAAACCGCTTCGGCCTACACGAACCCCAAAGTACTGAACGCCTCCGTCCAGTACAGCATGATTGGCAATCTCTTTAGCACGATGTTCTGAAGCCGGCCAACCCAAAAAGGAGACTGTACAAGTGACACAGCACTTGTCGCAGTCTCCTTTTGCTGTCATATATAGCTGCATCTGGCTATCCCAATGCTTCATACAAAACCACGCCATCACGCTCTATCTCTGCTCGCAGCTCCTCATTACAGCCATTATCCAAATCCACCACATCAAACATCAACAGGGTTGGCACAATCTCTATCTCATCTACATCCAGAGAAAACATCGTCCTGTTGCCACCTGATATCGCCAAATCCACATCGCTGCGCTCCCAATTATCACCACGGGCACGGCTGCCAAAGAGAATAACTTTCTTCACACCATATTTTTTTGCCAACTTAATTATGCCATCATGTACATATTGTGGTAAATCCATATCTACAACCTCATAGCCAATTTTCTTCGATATTTCTGCGTAAATCCTCAAACATGGGCAGAAATCTTTCCTGCGCCATTTTTATAATTTCTAACGCGACCTCATCACTGTAGGAATGTACTACATTATTACGAGCCTTCAAAGCGTCATGCCAAAGTTCTTCACTATCCACCATCCCCGCCTGATAAGCCATTTTGATGATTGCATTCGGCGAGCCTAACTTGCGCTCTCCATAGCCATGATACTCTAACCGTTCCTTCATCGCCTTCCATGACTGTTCAAAGCAAATCTCAAACAGAGATACCATACCGGCCTCGGTTATCGGGTCAAACGGCGGTTCCTTGCCTACAATTTCTTTAAGATTATTTAATGCTTTGAAGAAATTGTTAACCTTTTTATGTACATCATTGTTCAATTCACCTAATTCTCCTTTTTTACTTAGTTTATCACACACATGGAAAAGATTCATGAGGTATCGGGGACGGCAGTTTGAAACTATTAGAGCTGTTCATGTTGAGACGGCCTTCAAGTTCTGCTATGCGAGCTTCTAATTTGACAGTTGTTTTTTACTGGTAAATAGCATCATGGTTCGCACTAATTTATTAGAAAATGTAACACGACCATTTGCGCACATACCTGACGAATAAAGCAATTTCATCAGATGTGTTTTACCTGTTCCATTTTTTCCGATAATAACATTTATCCCTGGAGAAAAGGAAATATCTGCGGCTTCTATGCGGAATGACAACCCAAAAGCTACGTGCGAAACGCTGTTTCGCACTTCGCCCTTACACGAAATCTAAGCACCTCTGCGCCTAAAGGCTTGACGCGCTAAAATTTCGTAGTATATATCAAGCGCAGTCTCGCGCCAGATAGCATAAAATTTGTCATTTCCGAAATGTATTCAGTTAGGATTTACACGGGGAAGCCCTTTCAACACCTATATTATGGAGTTGACCGGTCAAATACAAGGCTATTTTTATTTTTCTTCCGGCTGGTACAACAATGAACGCCTGAATTTGTCCGCAAAATCCGCCCGCTCAATAATGCTTGGGGTACAATAATAGCGCGTAGCTCTTGCCCGTCCGGTCTGAATGACAATCCCCTGCTCGATAAATTGACTCAGGATTTTACGCACCTGGTATTTGGTGAGGCCGGTAGCCTCCTCTAACTCCGCCACGGAGCCTCCATGCTTGCTGCTATGCAGGAACTTATAAATCCGCTGCTCGTTGTCATCAAATTCGGGATGCGAGTCCAGCGGCGCAGCAATCCAAAGTTTCAGAATGGTATGCTTTAAGTTCGTCTCAATCTCCGGCGCCCGGAATTTATTCAGCTTGGCAAAGTTCAGCAGTGTCGAACCGCCGGTGCCGGCACGGTCAGATATGCCCATTTGACGGAAGAACGTAATCAGCGTATTGTTGCGCGGATGGGAAACGCCGCCCATAAAGAACTGACTTGCCGTAACCAGCATTTTTCCGGGATTGGTAAAGGTATAATAAAGGTCTTCCACCGTGACCTTGATATCCGTTTCCCCGTCGGCGTAATCGGCATGAATCAGCATATTGGCCAAGGCTTCGCGCAGGGCTTCCTGCAGCTCGGCAGAGGATTTGCGCTCACTGTTCTGGTCAAGCTCGAACTTATCGTTGATGGTCGCCCGGAGCTTTTCACGCAACAGCTGGAAAAAACTAAAGATATTCAGCTCAGCATATTCCAAGTCGCCGGTACACACGCGGTCACTCCAGCGCTCTTTGCCCTGACAGTTGCGGTGATTGAGGTATTCCAAATGGAAATGCGGGAACTTCTGCCGAATGGCGTTATATTTACCGAAAAAGAGCAGGCAAGCCACGGTCATTTTCAGCTCACGGCTCCTGCCCCTGCGGTCAATCTGATACGCCCCAATGGTCTGCAGAAAATCGAGATTGTCCATCGCCAGGTAATTTTTCGACGGGTGACGTGCGTGCAGGATATTTTTGAAGGACAGGACGCTATCCATATCCAAATCCTCAAGAATATACTCATCCAACAAGTCGCTATCCTGGTCAGGCTGCCCATTGCGCATAAACCGCTTGAGGTCGCTTTCGCTAATCTTATAATCCCCCTCGTTGATGCGAATATAAGCGTTCAAGGGATTTCCCTTCAGATAAAGAGGCTTTTTGTTATCGGGAAGCTCCGGAATATAAACGGAGATAATCTGCTTGCCATCCAGCTCATGCACCTGTATATTCCGATTCTCCAACAGGTTGTAGCTGGCCATGGATTTATTGTTGGCCAGATTGCAGAGGTCTTTCAGCATTTTATCCGGATTCTTGACCCCGGAAATCTCCCAGGGATTCTCACGAATCCCCAGCAGAATATAGCCGCCCGCCGTATTGGCAAAAGAAGAATACGTTTCCCAAAAGGCGTTTGGCAGCGAGGATTTGGCTTCCTTGAATTCCAGATTGTATGATTCCTGCTGTTTTTGCAAGTTTTCGATGATATGTTTTAATTGCTCTTTGCTATTGCTCATGCTTTACTCCATGACTTGCTGAATCGTTCGAAAAAATAGCGAATCGTTCGAACGATTCGTCCATAATTTTTTGATATATGCATCCAATCCCTGTAGGACAAAGATCCTTTCACACTTTAGTTAAATGAAGAATCGTTCGAAAAATCGGCAAATCGTTCGAAGTCGTGCCGAATCGTTTTTTATATTATAGCACGATTCAAAGCATGTTTGCTATGAACCGTCAAATTTTGACCGATTACACGAGGCAGCGGCTGACTGGTCAGATGGCCGCTTTGCGTTCCCCGTGTCGGTGCTTTGGGTAGGATTACGCATGAACAACTAGCAGGCATCCCCCCCTTCTGACCAGTAAGAGACACTGCGGGCAGGGGTATGGAAGACCTATTTACAGACTTTTATTCACACCCTCTTTTATCATCATTTATAATATCCACCAACGTTGTCTTTTCCATGGCACTTTTGCTGCGGATAATCGTAATATTACGTCGAATTGTAAAATCATATTCATTGTTACACGCAATACGTAAAATATTAGGAACAATCATCTTTTCCAATATGCCAGAATAACAATTGGTATAATACTGAAAAAAATCCATTTGTATACGATAATAATCAACACAATTAGATGCCATGTATTATCTTCCCTGACAATCTGTTCACATCTCTCTATCTGAGCTATCAATTTCTGTCGCGCAAGATTATTATCTACGCTTTTCTCTACCATAGCCTCATCAAAAAACATCGGCTGTTCTTGAATAAAATTTTGATAGCCGATAAGAATCATCTTCCCCGTGAAAGTTCCCATACTTGAAATATCATCACTATTATAACTTTTATTATATTGACTCCAAGCTTCTAAGTTCTTATCAATAGCTATTTTTAATTCATCCAATTCATAATTTTTCATCAACTCTTCTGCCTGAAAAAAATTGGCATTTTGGCAAATCCCCATCAAAAGCAACGACTCACCTACAAAGAACGCCGTGGCTACCACAGTAACAAGCCACCACTTCATCTCCTTCTTATAGTGCAAGCAATGATTATAAACACAAATCAACGGCATAAAAATCGACATCAATGTTAAAGAAAATTTAAAAACGCTAAAATCAGTAAGTAATATTCTCAAATTATTGGCATAATAGCTTAGACATATCCAAACCACGAATAAATCTAATATGACACTATCGCCTTCTATTAGCAACAAATACACGAGTTCCATGCATACCAAAAAAAGCATAATTTTAGTACCAATATCAAAAAACGATACCTGTGAAATCACACAACATACTACCAAAAACGATACTAAAACCATGAATCCATTTCTGGAATTTACCAACATTCGCACGCAACGATATTCGAGCCATCTTAATTTATTTTCCAGCGAATCTCCACTGAACATATATTTTAAATTAGTATTTAGGCCATTTGGTTTTACATGATAAAAATACTGTTTTAGTGTTTTAATTATAATATTAAAGCATATCTTAATGATTAATCTTACAAAAGTTATAACGCAACACATATTTCATCCTCAAAGCAGCACTTGGTACATTTATCCCGCATCTTTTCAATTATATTTGCTGTGCCCATCTTTTTGTATTTTGTACAAACGAGTAACTTTCCCCATCAATAACTGCCACGCCATCCCCTCACCCTGCCTCATACAAAATTACACCATCACGCTCTATCTCTGCCCGCAGATCCTCGTTACAGCCACTATCCAAATCCACCACATCAAACATCAACAATGTAGGCACTATCTCGTTTTCATCCACAACTAGAGAAAACATCGTCCGATTACCACCTGATATGGCCAAATCCACATCGCTGCGCTCCCAGTTATCCCCGCGTGCCCGACTGCCAAAAAGGATATCTTCACACCATATTTTTTTGCCAACCTAATTATGCCATCATGTACATGTTGTGGTAAATCCTCAAACAAAGATATCATCCCCGCCTCTGTTATAGGATCAAACGGCGGTTTCTTGCCTACAATTTCTTTAAGATTATTTAATGCTTTGAAAAATTGTTAACCTTTTTGTGTATATCTTTGTCCTGTACCATCATTATACGTCATTCCATTCATCACAATCACGACTCCCTAGAATGCCGATTATATGCGTAAGCGTTAATATTATTATATCTACAACATGTGTTTATTTTATAATCATCTTAATAAGGTAGTTTTTTAACCATTCTATAATCATAGTAAGAAGCATACCTATCAAAGAGATAATCAAGGAGCATATTATTAGTATTCCCAAAAACATCGCATCAAACACACCAATACCATATTTAATATATGAAGCGATACAAAAAACAGCCACCGTAACTACAGATGCAAAAATATAAGACTTTATATACACCTCTATAGGAGTATATTTCCCGTACTTAATTTCAGCATCTTTTCGTCTGGCTAGCTCCATCATTTTTTTATTTTTTTCAATGCACTTAAAAACATCATCACTATTTTTCATTTCACTTACAACTTTATATAAGACTTTAGCTACCGCCACTTCGTATGATATTAAAAAGTTTCTATTTATGCTATTACTTATACATATTATATCTATTAAATCATCAAATTTATGAAGTAAATTTTCATCGTCATTATTTCTGATGTATATTTCGATCTGATTCATAAACTGTTCATTCGCTTTTTTTATATTGAAATAATCGCCTTTTTTCATTACAAGTGAATAGATCGCCAAAATCACTATAAGCCATAGTGGCATACCCACCTCCAATAATTTTTCAATTAAATTTATAATTTACACCATTTCTCTCCCCCCTACACTCACCAGCATAACAGCATTATATAATAAGCTAATTTCACAGATATTCCAAAAAGCATGACCAAATATTTATTCACACTCTACTCATATTTTGGTATAACATTCATAACTATTCTTCTTCACATAACCAAAGTTATCAGATATTATTGATTATCCTCAGAATTTCCATTGTTTTTTCACGCATTAATAACTCATCATTTCTGGATTCTACATTCAAGCGAAGCATCGGCTCAGTGTTGGATTTACGAAGATTAAATCGCCAAGTCGGAAATTCAATCGAAAGGCCATCAATTTTTGATACTTTTCCTTTAGCCGCATATTCAGACTCAATGCTTGCCAATACTTCATCTGTATTTTTAACCTTACTATTGATTTCTCCTGAACAAGGATATTTTTCCATGCGTTCACGCATAAGGTCTGACAGTTGTTTACCATCAGCCTGCGAAAGCAGTTCTAGCACCAACAACCATGGAATCATCCCACTGTCGCAGTAGGAAAAATCACGGAAATAATGATGAGCGCTCATTTCTCCACCATAGATGGCGTTTTCTTTACGCATCTTTTCTTTTATAAAAGCATGACCACTCTTGCTCATTACTGGCACACCGCCATTTTCACGGACAATTTCCTCTGTATTCCAGGTAAGCCGCGGATCATAAATAATCTTCTCACCGGGATGCTTTTGCAGGAAGGCTTTCGCTAGGAATCCCACCATATAATATCCTTCAATGAAATTGCCCTGTTCATCAAACATAAAGCAGCGGTCAAAATCGCCATCCCATGCCACACCTGCCGCAGCTCCACATTCCTTTACGGCCTTAGCCGTAGTCTCACGGTTCTCCGGCAACAGCGGATTTGGTACGCCATTCGGGAAACTGCCGTCTGGCTGATGATGTACTTTCACCAGTTCAAAAGGCAGATATTTTTCCATCACATCGAGAATCGGACCTGCTGCGCCGTTGCCTGCATTAACAACCACCTTCAACGGCTTCATCTTGTTAATATCCACATAGGACAGTATGTGTTTTACATAATCCTCGGTAATATCCAGCTTTTTTACCTTACCATTCACTTCTGGCATAACCGAGAGTTCGGCATCGGCTACCTGCGCTTCCAAATCACGCAGTCCTGTATCTCCTGAAATAGGCCTTGCTTCCTGCCGAACAAATTTCATACCGTTGTATTCCTTTGGATTGTGACTGGCCGTAATCATAATGCCGCCATCCAGCTTCAAGTGCGCCGTAGCAAAGTAAATCATTTCCGTACCACACTGACCTATGTCAATAACATCACAACCGGATTCTACCAAACCTTTTACCAGATTTTCCTTTAAAGAAAGCCCGGACAAACGTATATCATTCCCAACTACGACTTTATCCACGCCAAACAGCTGCGGAAAGAATCTGCCAATACGATAAGCAATCTCTTCATTTATAGTTTTAGGATAAATCCCTCTGATATCATAGGCTCCAAAAGCCTTTGTGCAATAACTCATAAATCAAGCAACTTTCTTTTATCGTTCTGCCCGCATAGGATTATGCAAGAAATCCTCATAGGCAAGTTTTATGCCATCTTTTAATTCCGTCTTGTATGTCCAGCCAAGCTTTTCCGCCTTGGACACATCGAGCAACTTGCGCGGCGTACCATTAGGTTTGCTGGTATCCCAGGCAATCTCACCTTCATAGCCGATAACTTCAGCCACCAGTTCCGTAAGAGCCTTAATCGTGAGTTCCTTGCCAGTTCCCGCATTAACCGTTTCATCACCGCTATAATTGTTCATCAGGAACACGCAAAGGTTGGCCAAATCATCCACATAGAGGAATTCTCTTAACGGCGAACCATCCCCCCAGCAAACCACCTTGGTCAGCCCCTGTTCTTTAGCTTCATGGAACCGACGAATCAAGGCCGGCAATACATGACTATGCGTTGGATGGTAGTTGTCATTTGGGCCATAAAGATTCGTCGGCATTACCGAAATATAATCCGTACCATACTGCTTATTAAGGAACTCACAATATTTTAGGCCTGAAATCTTGGCTAACGCATAAGCTTCATTGGTCTTTTCCAATTCGGATGTAAGCAAACAAGATTCCTTCATCGGCTGCGGAGCCATACGCGGATAAATGCAGCTTGAACCTAAAAATTCCAGTTTCTTGCAGCCATTCTGCCAAGCCGCATGAATCACATTCATTTCGAGCATCATGTTATCATACATAAAATCAGCTAATGCTTCGCTGTTGGCTACAATACCACCTACCTTAGCCGCCGCTAAGAATACATATTCCGGCTTTTCCATAGCAAAAAATTCATTTACCGCCATCTGGTCGATTAAATCCAGTTCTTTATGGGTGCGGGTAATAATATTCGTATAGCCTTGACGCTGCAATTCCCGCACAATAGCTGAGCCCACCATACCTCTGTGCCCAGCCACATATATTTTTGCATTTTTATCCATCATAATCTTTACGCCTCTTTATTCCCATTTGATTTTATCTTGCTTGGATATGGCCTCACCCATCTGCACTTCAATAATCGTCATGCGCGTCTGCGCCATGATTTTGTGCTTGCAGCCTACAGGCAGTTCGATAATGTCCCCCGGCTTAACAGCTTGTTCTTTATCATCGAGCAAGACTTTTCCCTCACCGCTGACAATATTCCATATTTCCCTGCGATATGTATGACTATGATAATTCATGCCATGTCCCGCATTCAACGTAACCTTAATCGTGAGACTGCTGTCTTCCACATCAATAATCTGAAAACTGCCCCAGGATTTTTCGGCAAAACGAACCGGCTGGGTAAGATTCTCTACATAGGGCTTGATATGGCTGGAAGCATCCTTATCGGCGACTAAAATTCCTTCCGGGCTGGCAGCCACCACCAAATGTTTCGCGCCCATCACGAGTATAGGCACATCCATTTCATTGACTACATGGGTATCGACACAGTTATCGTCCATAGTCACATCACCAATAGACGGCGTGTGCATGATTTCCGTCAACGTATTCCATGTACCGAGATCTTTCCATTCCCCGGCATAACGCAGGACAGCAATGCTCTGTTCCTTTTCCACCACGGCATAGTCAAAGCTGATTTTGGTCAGATTGCTGTAATTGGCGTATAAATCTTCATAGCCTTTGAAGTCCAAAAGCTCATGGGCTTTTTCAAGTACATAGCCCAACCGATAAGCAAAGACACCGCTATTCCACAAGGCCCCCTTTTCAATATACTCTGCCGCTTTTACTTCCGTAGGTTTCTCTTTAAAAGATGCCACCTTGCTGATTTCATCCTTGGATGTCGGCATGATATAGCCGTATTTTTCGCTCGGATAGGTTGGCTCAATGCCCATAAGCATCAAATCCGCTGTTCCCTTCGCTGCAAGTTCCGTCAAATGCTCAACAGCCTTGTAATAATCAGTGGACACATAAGGGTCAACCGGACAGACCGCCACGGCTTCATCCAGTCCCACGCCTTTTATATCATGGAGATAGGCGCTCACCAGCACAATCGCCGGAAACGTATCCCGGCGGCAGGGTTCCACGGAAATATCCACATGATCCCCCAACTGATTTTTCAGCGTAGATACCTGTGACTTAGACGTAGCTACCGTAACGTCAGCCGTTTGATTCACCTTGCGAATCTGTCGGAACACGCGCTGCGCCATCGAGATATATTCCCCATCCACCTGCGGAAACAGGGGAATAAATTGTTTAGAACGAATATCATTCGACAGCGGCCACAGACGCTTGCCGGAACCACCGGATAATAGTACAATATGCAAGTTTTCCGTCATTTTATAATGCCCTTTTCCAAAAACTCCGCCAGATTAACATGTTCCTTTAAGCGCTCAGCCGCTACCTTTTCCATATCATGCTTGACCATAATTTCCACAAGCTGTTCAAAAGTAGTCTTGGTCGGATTCCAACCAAGCTCCTGCTTAGCCTTTGTCGGATCGCCCCAAAGATTTACTACATCGGTGGGACGATAGAAGTCCGGACTGACCTCTACGACGACCTTGCCCGTAGCCTTGTCGATACCCTTTTCCTCCATGCCCTCGCCAGTGAATTCCAATTCAATCCCGGCGTGATGGAATGCGAGCTGACAAAACTCACGCACCGAATGCTGTACGCCCGTAGCGATGACAAAATCCTCCGGCTTGTCGTGCTGCAAAATCAACCACATACATTCAACATAATCCTTGGCATAGCCCCAGTCACGCAGACTGTCCAAATTGCCAAGATACAATTTCTCCTGCTTGCTCTGCGCAATGCGAGCAGCCGCCAGCGTAATCTTACGCGTTACAAAGGTCTCCCCACGGCGCTCCGACTCATGGTTAAAGAGAATACCCGAGCAGGCAAACATATTGTAGGCTTCACGATACTCCTTGGTAATCCAGAAACCATACTGCTTAGCAACCGCATACGGCGAATACGGATGGAACGGCGTGTTTTCATTCTGCGGAACTTCTTCCACCTTGCCATAAAGCTCCGATGTAGAAGCCTGATAAATGCGGCAGGTATCCTTAAGACCGCTCAGACGAACAGCTTCCAAAATACGTAGTACCCCCGTAGCATCTACATCCGCCGTAAATTCCGGGGCATCGAAAGAAACCTGTACATGGCTCTGAGCAGCCAGGTTATAAATTTCATCAGGGCGTACTGTGCTGATGACAGCCATCAGGCCCATGGAATCTCCCATATCGCCATAATGTAGATGGAAATTCGGCTTCCCCTCCAAATGAGCAATGCGCTCACGATAGTCCACTGACGAGCGACGGATAATGCCGTGCACCTCATATCCCTTTTCCAGCAGGAACTCTGCCAGATAAGAACCATCCTGACCGGTAACACCGGTAATCAATGCTTTTTTCATAAGCTTTTCCTCCCAAAACCGAAAAGTCTCACCGCCTATGTTGCAAAACAACTATAGTTCAGTCATCTTTTGGCCTTATACTATCTTTCATATTCTCATTCTGTTTTTAATTCAATCCAGTAGTTACTTATCTTTGACGCTCATCTTATATCTAATACATCCAATATTATTATTTCGAGCATCATGACAAGAATTACAGGTTAATATATTTTAATAAAACTTTCATCCCCATCAACAACGTATACCATATTCTATTAAGTATCCCTTTACTGCAGTATACAACTTTTCCATTTCCATCGACCACGTAATCTAAGTCACCAGCTACATATAAATCTTTATCAATTTTACTCAAATATTTATCGCAAATAACATGATGCATTCTGCAAGGGCCAATCAATTTTTCGTATACTTTTGGTATATCTATTTTCTCTTTTCGCATAATACAAAACCGGTGCTGTCCTGCAGAAATCGTATATCTACCACATGGGTGTAATATAATTCCATACGGCTCCCCACCTGCTTGTTTCTCATTCCACCCATTATTTCTAAGCGCCTCTGACAGTTCAAAACACCAATACACATCATCTTCTTTTTGCCCAGATAAGGTTGGACAATTTCGCCCAGCAACCATCGAGCAGCAATCAGGCCCCATAAGATAACAAATTTTCTTCATAAAACATTCCCCAAGAATTTTTATTTAGAGCGAGCTTATATAACTCCCCCACCTCATATATAACATATCATAAATATTCATGGAGTGCTGTATCGAAACTATCAGCAATAAATTGCGCATATATTTCTACAGATATATTATATGATACTAATACCAGAGCCACTGTAAGTAAGTTTATATTTAAGTCATCTGCATTTTGTTTAGAGAGCAATGCGGCTAATATCGCCAATAATGATATTATATTTATTAAATTCCCATTAATTACAAGAATTTTTTGCAATATTTTCCTAAAATCAATTTTTCCCGAATACACCTTAACTATTCCATGTATAAAATAACAAACAATAATTTCTATAAGGACACCAGCAAAAAAGACAACAACAGCTCCTATGATTTTCCCACCTGCCAGCACTTTAATTATTGGAGCATTAATCAAAAAAATATAAGATATCACCAACAATAGAAGCATGACCATAAAAATTATACCTAATTCAAAAAACGATTGTACTTTTTCTTTTAACGTAATTGCTTGTTTCCTAACATTACACATAATCAACCAAAAAATGATTATTATTTCCTTCACAATCTCAAAAGCACTACTTAGTATATTATTTATAATATGCCCCCCTCTTTTCCTTTTAATATTCAAATATCTATATCCGTTAGCATGATTATTACTATTAAAAGTCCCCCAAACATCCACACGTGCTTTCTTTTTAACATCTTCCAAGCTAGGTTTTATCGCATATGAAATATTTTTTACAATCAATCTATCATCAACTGCTTCATCGTATCTCAACTCTCTATAGACAGAAACATACAATCTATAGAGCCATGAACAATCAATATTACTAACATCTTCAAAATCAATCACAACCACTTTCGATTCACGTATAAGTTCTTTGATTTCTTGTATTTTTCTATCTAAAACTGTTTTAGAATCATAGACTAGTTCACTATATCTACAAATAATCATAACTTACTCCCCCAATATAATTTGTGCTCTTCCTTTAAATTGGGCAAAATGATACTGATTATAAATGTCCAGCATAACATCAACCAAATTATATCACTAATCTGATATTCGGAATCACGCTGCTCCCAACTGCGTCCTCTGTCTTCCCGAATCCTCAACATCTCCGCATAGATATCCTGATCCATCACCAAATCTTCATCCGCCATACGAATTCTCGGGATATTGTATGCTAAATAAGGCTGTGCAAAACCTTTGAATTTAACATGCACCACTTGCCTGTCATCGATAATGTCCTTGGTAATTTCCGGATAAATCACAGGGCGTACATGAGTCCATATAGCCTGACTAACCTCACGCAACGTATGATCCGTAATGTTTTGCCCTACCACAGTTCCATCATTGCGAATACCAAAGAACAGTTCCCCCGAACCATGCTTATTCAGGATGGCAACAATCGAATTTATCAACTAAAACTGCTCATTGACTCCACCATGGAGCGTTTATTCCATTTTTCGACAAACAACGTAATTATCCATATCCCAACTTCTGTCATATCATCCAATTCGTGCAATAATTAACACACCGCATATAAAATCACGAAAATATTTATTATAATAAACATTTTCACCTTACTAGTCACATTACTTGATACAGCCCTTATAACATCGATAACACTTATATTAAAATCTTCCATGCAATCATTTTTAGAATCATCACTTATCTTTCTCCTTAGCCATTCTTTGCAATCAAAAACAGTACTATGATAAAAACACGTACATCAGTCCTAGCAAAACAATAATACCCTTCACACATTTCAAAGGTTATAAATGGATATGCAAATATTTCTTCCCCAAAGCCACATACGCCAGGAATATATGTAAAAAACCAAAAATTAAAACTTAGCCATTCTCCATCACCATAACTTCTAAAATCAGTCATTTCACCGCAAGTAGATGACTACCTGCATCTAATCATAAAAATTGAAGCATTTGACACCTTTGCCTTTTTATCAAAGGTCAACAATGTCCGAACCTTCTCCTCAACATCCAATGCAAACATCACTTGATGTTTACAGCCATAAACCGCTGCTAGGACTTATCATTTTATTCCTCATCCCATTCATCATAATCAGGATACTGTTCTACGCTTCCTTTGGATTTCAACAGGCGGGGCGGTTCCTCTGTGTTTACTGTGTCTACGCTTTGCGTGTTAATAACAAACAGCCAGTCATCGCCATAATCATAATGCAACGTGAATTTTTGGCCTTTTTCAAATCTAGCTGCTTTATGGGGATATTCATATGTGTCCGTCCCGCTTCATCCCTGTATTCCAGACATTTTCCCGTGTACGGGCGGTTATCCATACAGAATTCATACAAATGTTCATGACAAAAGTCAAATTCCTCCAAAATATACTCGCACAACCCGTCAAGCGTAACTTCCCCGGACATCGAATACTCTGTATACTTCTCTCCCACGACCTTTGGGGTAGACTTTGAATGTGTATTGAATCATTATTTATCTCCTAATATTAATCATTTATCTCTTCCAATATGCTAGTATCACAATTGGCGCAATACTTAAAACAATCCATTTATATCCTAAAAATATCAAGGCGACTAGGCTCCATGTATTATCCCCTCTAACAATGCCTTCGCTCCTCCCAATCTGAACTATCAGCCTCTCCCGTCTCCCATCATTGTCTCTACTTTTTTCTAGCATTTCCTTCTCAAAGAACACAGGTTGTTCTTGAAAAAAATTTTCATATCCTATAAGAATCATCTTTCCTATAAAATCCCCCATATTTGACATATCATCACTATTATATTTTTTCTCATATTGGCTCCATGCCTCAAAATTTCTATCAGTGGCAATTTTTAATTCATCCGTTTCCTGTTTTTTCATCAACGTTTCCGCTTTTAGAAAATTCTCCATTTGACAAATCCCCATCGCAATCAAACTTCCACCAATGAAAAAAATAGTGGCCACCACAATAGTGAACCAGCACTTCATATTCTTTTTATCGCGTAAGCACTGATTATAAGCACATATCAACGGGAAGAAAAGTGACAACAAGGTTAAAAAAAAATTGAAAACGCTAAAATTCTTAAGCAAGATCACCAAACTGTGAAGAAAATAGATTATACATACCAAAATTATAAAAGAATCCCATACCAAGCTGTTGCTTTCCATAAACAACAAATATACCATCTCTATACAAAGCAACCAAAACAATGTTTTAGTGCTAACCTCAAAAAAAGGCATAAAAGAAATTACAATGCACAGCACCACCAATAATATTGCATTCTTGAATTCCTTTCTTTGATTTTCCAACACATCTCCCCATCGGCATTCGATTCTTTTAAGCTTATCATCTAGTGAATCATCACTTAGTTTATTTTTAGAATCACAACTTATTCCGTTTGGAATCACAAGAAATAAACAAAACTTAATCGTTATGATTATAATATTTAGAAATGTCTTACCGACTAGTATAATATTTTTACCGAAACACATGATTATCTCCATGGTATAATTTTCCAAGCATTAGGCTTTATTTTCCTGTAATGTCTACATCAAGAGCGAATTCTTTTCTATCAGCTTTGGTTCGGGTAATTTTTACCATATGTTCTAGTAGCCTGTCCCAAAGGCCACTAGCTTTTGCTCTACGAAAAAAGCTGTGCGCTTGCTGTGTGTGCGGGTTCTCATTCCAACGAAAAATTGCTCTATTTCGATCCATTTTCTGTCTGTCAAGTCAGTTGGATATGCTTGACGGTTGGTTCTGTTCATAATCATTGTACTATTATATCACATTGCTTATGAAAACAGGTTCTTATATATCATTCAACCTACGCTTCAGCTCATTCATCGTATCATATATGTAATCCACAGTATAATCTGTTAACTTGCTCTGCGATATAAATTCATCGTAAAGTTTTGAATTACTATTTAGTTCACGAATCCTTTCATAAACCTCCGCATTTCTCTCTTTATGTTTGACATCCCAAAACAGTACCGCATAAGGATTGATTATCCCGGGTTCCGGTTTATTTTCACTACCATAATATATAGGGATTGCCCCTGCAGCAAAGGCTTCAAATAATTTTTCCGTAACATAGTCCTTTACATTTCTATTTTCCGGACAGATGTTGAATTTGAATTCATGCACATACTTTATTTTATAGTTATCGTATTCCTTCCACAGCACCTCTGTATTATTACGCCATTTCCCCGCATATTTAATATCGAGCATATCACTAAGGGCATCACATATTGGCTGACGTGTCTTATGCCCATCATGATTTGATACGATTACCGCCTCATATCGGCCTGTATTTCTGGCCGCATTCATATCATCTACTTGTTTTTTTATGTAATCTTTATCTAGAACCGGGGCAAAGCACCACAATATCCACTGCGGAAAGCGCAAATAATTTGGTGCATCAATTCTATCAAACGTCATGGATAAGTCAACTCTATCCAGCAGGTAATCATTGTACTCCAAAAAAGGCTTACCTGTATGTACGGTTTCCCCGGAATAAAAAAAGCTATGTGTAAACCTATTTCTCTTGGGAAACATTTTACTGCCAAAAATTCCAATGAAATTATACACTTTATCATTTTTTCACATTATTGACAATAAATTTATCAAACCATTCTATTTCCGGCGGTCCAGCATTATATCCGCACACGCGTCCACTAACAGAACAATTATATGACTTAGGTGATCTTCCTAACATATACTTTATATTCATAACACGCAACTCCATAACAAATCTCCAATATTTTCTGTATAACGATTAATTTTCAATTTAATCCTAGTCACATGTGAATATCCCGATATAACATGGCCAAATGGGTCAATTTGTAACTATCCATGACTACACAAACGACGTGCAGTCCCATAAATCAAGCCACGTCTTATGTATGGTTCTGTCAAAGGTTTTCCATACGTAAAAATCATGTAACCAGGCGAAGTGTATGTCATAAAATCACATTCTTGTAATATTGATTTTATATCCATTTCATCATCATTATTATGATAAGAACACAAAACCACATGTTCTACAGATTTCATGATTCTTTTTTTTCCGCCCTGCAACATTGGTATCTCATAACCTTCAATATCTGCTTTTATAAAATGAAGGTCTATATTGTCAAACACTTTATCAACTGTTATACATGTTTCCGTGTTCTTATTGTCAACAAATTTATTTATAATCTCCACCTTATCGTTATAAGGTTCAAACGTTTTACGGAGAGCTTCATTCCATTCTTCATCACATTCAAAGATATATATCTTTTTTACATAATCAATGATACTTAGAGAAAAAAAGCCTTCTGCTGCTCCCATATCAGCCACATTTTTACCAGTTATCCACGCTTTATCAATTTTATAAAAATGAGGAGATTCCTCATCCTGTTCACAATAGATGGACTTCATGTAGTTGATTATATCCTGATCATCCATTGAAATCTTAAAAAACATCTTTTTTCCATCATAAATAACATAAGGTCGTCCATCTTCGTGCAAAACTTCTATTTTAATTTTGTCATACTTCTTTACAAAGTCATAAGGGAATACATATCTTAGATAATGACTTTTAAGCCAATCCAGCACTTCACTTTGCTCATGATTCAAAGATATCCTCGTTAAATATTTGACAATGTTATACTGGAGTTCGATGGTTTCATCAGGTTCCTTATTACGCAAATGGCGCCTCAAATTTTGCACATACCTTTTTGCTGAAAATTTATACCACCATAGCTCATTTTTTACATATTTAATATGATAACATATTAAAAAAATGTATCTATTCATCCTCAAAATCAATTTGTTAAATACTCCCAATCCATGCATAGATTCATGCATCAAAGTTTTTTGCGCATCCGGATTATGTAAGGATGGATATTTATCATATAAATACTTATTCTCATAGCGTATCATCATTGCGTTATGAACGCATTCATTCGTCAGTTGTCCTTGATGATGCCCTATTGAAATCAACGGTTCCTCTGTGCATACAAAATAATTATTCTTGTAAAACACCTCCATATACAATCCCACATCAATAAGCCAAGACAAATTTTCATCGAAAAGATTAAATGCATCAGACCTTAAAATCACAGCACTAGGTGCTCCAATAACATTCCGTATGTATATGTACTCCCAGCGATGTTTCAGCAATTGCAGGTCTACATCAGAAATACATCTTGAGTACGTCTTTTCTTCACTAACTTCATAAGTACCACAAAAAGCCAACGCACACATTGGATTTTCATCAAGCATATCAACCATTTTACGCAAGCTGTATGGAAATGAAAAAAAATCATCATGATGCATGACCTTTATGTATCTAGGCGAATACAGTCTCCCAATCCTGATTGCAGCGTTACAATTCCTCCCCGCCCCTAATGGATTTTTGTTTTTATTATAATGTATTTTTCTGAAAAGAGAACATTCTTGTATGTAATTTTGTACATCATCACTATTCGAATCATCAGAGATTACAACAACATAATCTTCATAATCCTGTATTTCGATAGATTTCAATAGTCTTTTTATGAATTCAACATTATTATATGCTGGTATACAAATACTAACTGCGGGTATATATCCAATATCTACAAGGGTATTATTTTCACGCAAGATTCTATCCTCCTGACCAAAACAGCAACTTTAGATGTCCATACTTCTAACTTGTCCTACTTTTAACATCATTTTCTATGCTTTTTACTCGCCCCACCCAATATGGCTACCTCAATACCTTCTTACATCTAAAAAAATGATTTTATATTGCTTCTACTCTAATCCACGATTTCGGTATTATATCATTGTTGTTTAGTTCATCCGTATTGAACCACAAACTAGGAGATATTACCTTCTTCTCTGAATTTACGTTCAACCAAGCCCCCCACCAACTAAACGTGCTATTAGCTATGATATTATGATGACATAAACTCATCAAATACATATCCATATACCCATTATCTTCATCATTTTCTTCGACAAAGAATGTAGGAACATCAAAGGAAATATTATTTTTTACCCATTCCTGATCATTAGTAAACACAAATACGTTTATTTCGCCTAAAATATTTTTCAAATAAGAAACAGCTTTTTCATAATACTGAACAGGAATCATTTTGAACATACTTATATTGGCAGGAACCGAAACATAGTCTCCTCTGCGAACATGCAAAGACACCGGATTAGTTGAAGACCGAATTTTATCGGCCCAGCATTCAGTACTGGCAGATAAATCATCACGAAGTGTAAAATCTTTTCTTAATCTATCTTCTATGTCAGAAAAATAAGCTTCACTTTGAAAGAACCCTGTCAAATAAACATCTCCACGCAAATCAAGTATCTCTTTGTCAAATTGCATATTCTTCTCACGAACCACTCTTATATTATCGAGCATTCTGCTTTTGAACCGCTGCCATTTTGTGGTTTTTTTTAGCCTAAGCCACTTATTGTCGTGGCAAATTTTAAAATCTGTATTCCATATATCGAGCTGAAATTTCCTTCTATCTTTTGCCTCCTCATACCATGATAAATCCAAAAAAAGCTCTGTATTATTTCTAATAGCTAGTGCCTTGCCGCAGGCATATTGAAACATCTGATTTCCTAGCCCGCCACAAATCATCATTGTAATCATTTGCTATCTCCTCAATATGCAGTGCTTAACAAAATGTACACTAGCACCTCTAAGTGGAAGTTCCTCTTTGCTAAAAAACCTTAAAATATGTGTGCCAAGATAATAATGTTTCTTGGCAAATCTCTTTTTATATATCTGCAAACCGCTTTTGAAAAACTCATAATCATATTCATTGCTATTTTTAATCAGGAACTCCAACTCATAGAACATCCCCATAACTGCATTCCACTCCAGTTTAGACAGCGTATCTTTACTCATCAAAGCGACCACATCAGCAGTCATCCCTAAGTTACACAGATTACGCTGTATAATTTCTGTTGTACGTGCAAGTTGTGCCTGAGCATTGTTACAGCTCACACTACCTTTGGTAAGACGATACTTCAGCAATACCTCAGGGATATTACCGAAATGCGCCCGTTCCATCATATTGCACCATAAATCATAATCCTCAGCATGACGATATTCCTCTCGATAACGATAACCATGTTTTTCTAAAAAATCACGCCGCATAATCACCGCAGGGTGGGCAAAACCGCAGTTAAATATCATCAATCCCTTGATTTCCGCATTATCTGTTGGATATCGACGGCAAGGTTCATCAATCTCGTCACCGTCACGAAATGTCTGAATAAATGAACCACAAACATCTATTCCTTGTTGGGACTCCATATATTCAACCTGTGACTTGAGCCTATCAGGCAAGGAAATATCATCTGCATCCATTCGAACTATATATTTACCACGAGCTTCATCAAGGCCTCGATTAAGGCTATAAACTAAGCCACTATTTTTTTCGTTCTTAAGCAATCTAATCCTATCATCTTTGTATCCATTTAGGATTTGCCAACTTGAATCACCAGAACCATCATCTACAATGATAAACTCAAAGTCCGTGTAAGACTGAGCTAAAATGCTGTCAACAGACGCACGTAAGTATTTTCCCGCATTAAAAACTGACATGACAACACTAACCATTGGTTGCCTATTCATAAATGACACATCCTTTTTTGCCAACCTATCCCAGCTACACATACTCATCCAACAGCTGTCCCCACTGACCCCAAATCTTCTCTTCTGCGAAGGACTGGGCTCTTTCATGTGCGGCCTGACTGAAACTTTGCCGCAAAGACAATTCCTCTATAAGCTTTGCCATGCCATCAGCCAAGCCCTCAGCAGTCGGCTCTGCCAAATGGCCACAGCCGCCAGATAGCAGTTCTGCAACGGCAGTACAATCCTTGCAACCGATGGCAGGCACACCTGCACTCATAGCTTCTGCTAGTGCCAATGGCATTCCTTCATACTCACTTGGAAAGACAAATATATCACTTTCTCTAAGCACTCGGAGCATATCCTTAGTTACACCCTCAAAAAAAATTCGTTTCTGCAAGCCGTTGCTGGCAATTATTCTGTCCAATCGCTTCTTGTAGCGTTTGTTAGCCACGTCACCATATATATGGGCTGTCCACTCCGGATATCTGGCTGCTATGCGGGCAAATCCTTCGATAAATAAATGCTGTCGCTTAGCGGAGCCATCAATGCGACCTACGGTAATCAAGCGATGGTGGCACTTTGTCACATCACGGATATCATCATCAGCTGTCTGTGCCACCGCATTGGGAATACGAACCACCTTTTTCACGCCTAGCGCCTCTACAACTGGACGAAAGGACTCCATTAAAACCTGCACACAACAGCATTTTTTCCAGGCTTCGCGTTGCTCTGCTGTAAAATCTGGAACGAAACGGGCAGGGTCGGTATGGCACATGGCAATTACTGGCAAATCATACTCATTTTCTATGGCCCCGTGCGCCAACGCTGCACCATCCACACTAATGGCAATTATCATATCCGGCTGCCATTCCTTCATGAAGTTTTTCAAGCGCACAACAAACGAATCATAGAAATACTTTTTCTTTGGGTCTTCCAAGATTCTTCCCATAAAAACCATCCTGGATCCCGCCACGGTACGCAAGAGTTCTTTTTGAATTTTTTTCCATAGCCATACATTGCCACCAAATACCGAATCTCCGTAGGAATACCAAAGATTAACAAACTTTACCCTGCTGTCCAAAGGATAGAATGGACGCCCCTGCTCTTTATCCATGCAAACAAATGCTATTTCAAATCCACGATTCACGAATTCATTTGAAAAATTGCAAATAACTTTTTCTACGCCACCTGCATAGTTAACTACTTTGTGTTCATCTAAAAAAAGAATTTTTTTCATAACCATCTCCCCCCATTCCTACAATTGTTTCAAAAATCATTCCAGCATAGCACAACATTCTTCCAGCACTTGCTGTGGCGTTACATTCCACAAACAATCCGGATGCGGATTACTGGGACATTCATGAGCACAGATAGTACACGGACAACAATTTTCCCTACTGGTCAATACACGAGCATTTTCATTAATCGGATGCCATCGCTCAGGACTGGTACAGCCATACATTGTAACCATCTTCACTCCTGTAGTCGCAGCGATATGGGTTGCACCTGTGTCCACAGTAATCAGCAAATCAGACTTGCGAATAATGGCGGCTAAATCCACCAGACTCGTCTCACCGCAAAAATTCATAACCGTCTGCTGCATGGCGGCTATCACTTCATCGGCGTATTCCCGATCATTGGGTGCGCCTACGATAAAAAAGGCTGCATTATAGCGCTTTGCCAGAGAATCCACCACTTCGACGAAATATTCCTTGGGCCAGGTCTTTAGTTCAAAAGTCCCCTTCACACAAAGAGCAATACGCTTCTCTGCCTTTGGCAGCCTTGCCAGCAATTCCTCCGCTTTTTTTTCTGCTTCGGCGGTAATTCTGGCAAAAACAGGTTCTGCATGGTCTGTGATACCTGTAAATTCGCGAATAATAGTTTGATATGTCTCTGCCTGTAAAACCTTATTTAAATCATGCTTAATCTGAACAACATCGGTATACAACCATGTAACCCGGCTAGGCTTATCATCAAAAACTTTGCTGGGGCCAACACGGGTTTGTATTCCGGCGAGCCAACACAGCAATGCCGGACGCAGTTTGCGGTCAAAGGAAATAGATAAATCAAAATTGTGGCGCTTGATTTCCTTGACCATCTCCAGCATCTTGCCGAAAGAATTATCTTTTGCCTTATACTTAAAAACCATAACCTCATCAATCAGCGGATTGTTTTCCACTGCCTGCCGTACTACAGGCTTTACCAACATGGTTATTCTGGCATCTGGATAAGCCTTTTTAAGCAAAGCAACAGCACTGGTGGTCAGCACCACATCGCCAAGATTGACCAAGGCATTGACAAGGATATTTTTATACTGCCTCATCTCATTATCTTCTCCATATTCGCCGAAATTTGTGCATCTACATCATCCTGAAAAGCAAACCGCTTACGATACACCGCACGTTTTCGTGTCGGTACTTCTTCCATGGTTTTGCGTGGCTCTATCAAGGGTATTTCATAAAATCTGGGGTCTTCCGTCTTATGACCGCCTACTTCTCCCCAAAAATCGCCAAAATCAGTCTTTAGTTTACGGTCTCGACGAACATGGTTCATTGCATAATACCCCTCATTTGATACTGCATAGATATGCTTACAACCAAAACCACGTGCTACTGCCATAGTCATATACAAAATCAAGTTTTTTGTACGATAACGATGCGATCGTTTTGTAATATCCTTAATAATTTCTTTAGAATCAGACATATTCGGTCCTTGCATAGCCCCAATCCATAACGATAGTTCTTTATTATTAGTGGGACTCAGCCAGAACATAATCTGATATAAATGCTGGTTATTAAGACGCATCACGATGGCCATTAAGCCCTCCTTACGCTGTCCCGGTTCAACAAACAACTGTGCCTTCCAATCAATATCAGTATCTGTTGACTGCCATATTGTATATTCCGCATATTTTCTAGTCAATCTATCAAACCACTCGGGACGCATTTTTTCCTCTAATGTACTATAATGTGCCATAATGATTTTTCTGCGTTCATCTACTGTAGAACCAGCATAAAAAAAAGCTCTGGTCATTTGTTCTATAGGAAACGCATTTTCTGCCAAAAGCCTGCGTCTTGCATCATTTTCTCTAAAATAATTCAACATTACCTTTACTGACGATCTGTACATTAGTGAACGTCCTATAAATACAATAAAACGATGCAATTCCCGAGGGTTTCTTATATCGTATATGCTTAACCCCAGTTCAATAATCTTTCCTATCATTACTCGTCCCCTATATGTGCGTTAGTTTTAGCCAAATAATATAGCTTTACATATTTGGCCATAGTATAAAAATAATGAAAGCAGGCCAATACAAAACCGATTCTGCCATCACGCCAGCCACCGCGCAGAATGTACATGCGGAAGGATGCCCAAAACGGATGCGTAATAAAATCAGACAAATTTGCCGTTTTCCCCTGTTGCTGCATTTTTTCCGCCGCCAGTGTCGTGTAGAAATTCAGCTTGTTAAAATAGTGATTCCAATCACGGTAAGGATAGTGTATGATATACTCTTCAACCGGCAGTTTTACTTCTTCATAATCATGATGAAACTGCGGGTGTACAAAACCTGTTACATAAGTGCCTTTTGCCGGAATAAGCCGAACCACATAATCAGGGAACCAGCCGCCATGACGCAGGGGCTGTTCCCAAAAATAATTCAGACGGGCATTACAGTACGCATATCTTCTGTCATCTTTTGCGACTAATTCCACAATCTTTGCCGCCAGTTTTTTGGAGATTCGTTCATCTGCGTCCAAAAAGAATATCCACGGCTGCGAAGCCTGCTGAATCGCAAAAGTCTGCTGTGCGCCCCAGTTGCCATCCAAGGCATGCCTGACTACTGTTGCGCCTAAACTTTTACTGATTTCTGCCGTTTTATCAGTGCTAAAATCGTCAATAACTATTATCTCAGACGCAAAATCAGCACTTTTTATACAATCTGCAATATTTTTTTCTTCATTTTTGGCTAGTATCAACACAGATACATTAGCTGACATATTGTTATCAATCCTTACTCATTATTTTCTCTATTCTCTCAGCAAACGCTTCCGGGGAGTACATCTCAGCTGCCTTTGCCAGTTCCTCCCGGTATATATGCTGATTTTCTCCATATTGGTTTATGAAATTCTCCAGCACTTCCTTTAACGATTCCATATCGCCGCTCTTGAAGCATTCACCTATTCTATACGCCGCAAAAACTTCCGGGTTCATATCATCGCTGGAGATTACCGGTTTTTGATAGCCGATAGCCGTAAAGAGCATACCGCCCCAATGGTAACGGTAGCGAGGAGCAGAATAGGGCATCAGCAGTACGTCAATTCCGGCAATGGCCTCTTGCCATTCTTTGCCGATAAGTCCTTTATGGAGGAACTTTATACCCTTTTCATCCTTATATTTGCTTATTATACGTTCAAAATCCTCTGCGTCCTCCGGGTGCATAGTTGCGCCCTGCACCAGCAGTTTCACCGGACGATTATATTTTCCCTGCAAGTATACCTGCAAAAAATCTTCTAACCGTTTTTCCCGGCGATATTGACCAAAGAAACCGATGGTCAGGACTTCGTTAGCCGGCTCATGTAAGGTTATATCTCTTGGCGTATAGGCCGGAGGATATATGGTATGGATGTTTGACCGCTTCTCACCAAAAATATCGTCACCAAAAGTAAGCACCGTAGGACGAATATGGGGACAGTCTTTCAGCTTATCAACTTCATGTAAAAATTTAGGGGCCTCCGTGGGATTTATCCCATGCAGGATAAAGATAATCGGGATTGGTGATTTGCGCAAGCTGCTTTTCGCCACGGCGCGTAAATACCGATAGGTTGAAGTCGGCACAATCAGGGCATCTGCTTCGCGTCTCTCGGCAATAGCCAAAAGCTGCCTATACCAGCTCATGCGGTTCCACTCACGCTTCACCGTGCGTACCAGTTTGCGTATGCCGGTAACGCCGCTATATGATACGACCTGCCCCTTTAGTTCATGTACAGCCACATGATAATCAAAACTGAATTTAAAACCTTCGGGAACAAAAAAGCAGACCTCGTGACCACGTTTTTGCATCTCTTCCACGATGATGCGGTCAAAATCCACTTCATGACCGCCGGGGGTCATTATATTTTCAAAAATTCCAATGCGCATGATTTCTCCAATTATAATCCTTTTATTCTGTCCGTACTGCCACATACCTCTGTTTTTTACTCTTAGGTTTATCCGGCAAGGTCATAAGCAGCTTTCCACGATCCAACAACGGCTTCAAGTAACGACTGCCAAAATTTTTACGGTCTGTCAGTTTCATATAATCCATGATCTCCTGACGGCTACGCGGTTCAGAACAAAAAGCTAATAGTTCTTGTTCATCATGGGGGGTATCATGGGGGGTATCATGGGGGGTATCATGGGGGGTATGTCGTTCAACGACCTCATTTTCATGTGTAAAGACCGCTTTTTTCTCTCCAAACGCCTCAATCAATGGCACATTATAGTTCAAGTTAAACAACGTTACCCGAAAATCCACCTCATTGGAGAACCATTGTGGACGCACTGCCTCTCGGTATAAATATGCCTCTTTATAACCATCGCATACTTTGCGAAAACCACTGCCCCTTCGTTCCATCAGATTCATACGATGGAACAAATCTGCAATCACAGGATTACGGCGTTTAGATGATACATTGTATACATCTAAATTTTGTATTTGGGAACCATCAAACATCCCACCTGGGGAAAATATCTCCATACGATCATCGAAGATATCCACATGAACTTCGCTTCCGATTTCCAAGTAATCGCGATGTATCAGTGCGTTTACAATACATTCCTGCACAACACGTTCCGGATAGTCCGGCATGTTCACTCGAAACATATCCAGTTTCTTCCAGCGCATCCGATTATTGCGCTTTACAAAATCCATAGTCTGAATGAATAAATCTGCCAAACTGCCGGATATTTCCATATCATCCTGAGCATCAACCAAACCACCAGCCTTGGTAAGACCATTCCATCGCGTACAGAAAACCCTCGAATAGCGGATTGGTGAATCATCCGCCAACAAGGCACCCGCATTCGTCAAATGCCCATCATCTGTCAGTAATCCAAACGACTCCAAATCTGTCTCGTTTAATATATTCCGTGTTTGTCTTTTGTACAAGCGTTTCAATGCCAAAAAATCAAAATCTGCTCTAAGATATCTTGATGGTAAGCTATCCAATGAGCATTGTTCTGCTTTCAAAACCAATCGTTTTAAATCGTGCGCTTGTGCCTTTACACTTTGATTACCTATGCGTATAAAGGCTATATGCATTCCATCACCAGCATAGTAGTAAGGTGTTTCTGTTCCCTGCATTACCTGTACAATGATAATGGTCTTGCCTTCAATCATCTTTATCTGCAAGTCTATCTGCGGCACCGGGTCCATTTTATCTTTAATTGCTTCACTGATTTTTTCCGAAACCTCTTTCGGATTCTCTATTCCGACCAGAGTATCATCATCGTCCACACCAAATATCAGCCTGCCACCTAATCCATTGGCAAAGGCACTGACGCTTTTCAGCCAGCTTTTCGGCTTGCGGAAGTCCGGCAATATTTTCTTGTCGTATTGTGTTGTCTCGCCCACTAAGCCCGACTTTACCAACCAGCTGTTCACATCCATGCTCCTATACTCATCATAACTTACTAACATTTAATTATACTACATAGTCAAAAAAAAATCCGCACTTTCCATGCGGATTCATTTATTTTCTTATAGCCACACCCTGCCGCCATAAACGAGCAGGCCCAGCAGGATTATGAAGGGCAGGTAGATTTTCATGGTCAGCGCCAGCAGGCGGCTTTCGCTGCCGCGGCCTGCCGCGCCGATGGCGGCAACGCCGATGGCGATGCTTTGGGGCGCGATTAGTTTTCCGGCGCAGGCGCCGGTGGCGTTAGCAGCGGCTATCCATATCTGGGTATTGAGCGGCGCGCCGATGGCAATCGCCGCATCCATCTGCAGTTTGCCCAGCAGGATGCAGGTACTTGTTGCCGAGCCGGTGATAAAGCCGCCCACGGAACCGATAAAGGCGGCGATGGCCGGATACATCAGCCCCGTAGCCGCCACGGTGTTGTCGGCAATGGTGGTGGTCATGCCGCTATAGCCCATGACCTTGGCCGTGGCAATGATGCTGATGATGGTTATGAATGTCGGACGCAGGCTGACAAGGGTCTTTCGCAGAACGGTCAGCATATCGCCAAAAGGCGTCTTTTGGATAAAGCCGCTCAGGAAGGTGGCAAAGAAAATCACCATCCCCGGCGTGGCTATCCATTGGAAGGTATAGGGGCTGCCCCCTTCCCCCCTGTAAATAAGCACCGAAGTGCGCACCTGCGAAATGGAATCGTATATCGTCGGTACAAGTTTGCTGGTCAGCAGCAGCAGCACAAAGATAAGCCCAAAGGGCAGCCAGGCATAAAAAGCCTGCCTGCTGGACACTGCCGCAGTATCTTCACGCCGGAGGACGTAAGCACTATCCGTAGTCGGAAAAAGCCGCACCGTGCCGATTATTGCCCCCATGGTGGCGATGGCTCCTGCCACACCGGCAAGCTCCGGCCCCATAAAGTATGACACCAAAAGCTGTGCCAGCACAAAGCTGAGACCGGCTGCACCACAAACGGGCAGCATTCCCCTTAATGCCTGTATACCGCCCCCAGCAATCGCCACCATAATGAAGGGGCAAAATACCCCCAGTAAACTTATCTGCAAGGCTACATAGGTGGCCAGCTGCGCCGAATCCGTCCCCATGATGCCCGACAGTGTCACCAGCGGAATGCCGATAGAGCCATAGGCCGAGGGCACGAAATTTGCCACAAGGCACACCGCTACGGCGCTGACGGGATTTATCCCCATGCCTGCCAGCATACTTGCCGGTATAGCCACCGCCGTACCGAAACCGGCCATGCCCTCCAAAAAACCGCCAAAGCCAAAGGCAATCAACAGAATGAGCACCCGGTAATCACTGCTCACAGACATGAGCATGGCCTTGATGATTTCCATGCCCTTCGTATGTACGGACAGATGATATGTATAGATGGTCGCCGTGATAATCAAAAGTATAGGCCAGCAGGCCAGAGCTGTTCCTTCCAGAAAGGCGCTGGCCATGTATTCCCATGGCATTCCAAAGTAAACGATGCTGGCAAACAGGGACAGCAGCAACGCCACCGGGCAGGCTTTCCATGCCGCCATCTTGATGCCTGACAAGGCCACAATCAGCCACAGAATCGGCAAAACAGCCATAAATAACAAGCTCACGAGGAATCACCTCTTTTTCTTATTTTTGAGTTAGTTCGACACAGAGCTGATAAATTCCTCTATACATTTTAACAAGCTGCCGCCCGTATATCTGATACCCTTGATACCTGCCCGGCTGGCGCATTCCATATCGCCGTCGCTGTCACCCACGAAGTATGATTTTGACCTGTCAACATTATATCTGGCACAGGCCGCATCCACCATGCCGGTAGCAGGCTTGCGGCAATCGCAGGTCTTGGTATAGACCGGGATTTTCCCGTGGGGATGATGCGGGCAGTAAAAGAGCGCATCCAAGTGCGCTCCGTTTTCAGCCAGTTCCTGATTCATCCAGTTGTAGACCTTTTGAATATCCTCTTCGGGATAATAGCCGCGCGCCACGCCGCTCTGGTTGGTGACGAGAATGGCCAGATACCCCTTGGCGTTTACATATTTGATGGCCTCCTTGGCATCCTCTATCCAGACGAAGTCCTCCGGCCTGTGCAGATAGGCAATATCGACATTGAGGGTGCCGTCACGGTCAAAGAATACGGCCTTAGTTTTCGTTGTAGTCAAAGTAGCCACCCTTATTGAGGAAATCGACATACTCCTTAACAGCGTCCTTCATCTCATGGAAACCTTCATCATAGCCGGCGGCCAGCAGATTCGTCGTATCAGCCTCGGTGAAGTTCTGATATTTACCCTTGAGGACTTCGGGGAATTCACGGTAAGCGATTTCGCCCTTGCCCAGGGCACTGATTACGGCCTCAGCCACTTCGTTATAGGTATGGGCATGACCTGTGCCGCAGTTGTAGATGCCGCTCTGCCCCTTGTTCTCCCAGAACCAGAGGTTCACATTCACCACATCTTTGACATAGACAAAGTCGCGGCGCTGCTCGCCGTCCTTAACGGGTGTCCCGGCAATCTCACCCCAGCCCTGAAACAGCCGTGCCTTGCCGGTTTCATTGACCTGATTGTACAGCTGATAGAAGATGGAGGCCATCTTGCCCTTATGATGTTCCTGCGGGCCGTAAACATTGAAGTATTTCAGCCCCACAATCTGGCTCTGCGCCTCGGGCATCACCTGACGCACATATCTGTCAAAGGCCAGCTTGGAAAAAGCATAGGGATTCAAGGCATCCTCACACTCGTCCCCCTCACGGAAACCGTTCCTGCCGCTGCCGTAAGTGGACGCAGACGAAGCATACAGGAAGGGAATGCGGTGCTGCAGGCAGAAATGCAGCAGGGATTTGGAATACTCATAGTTGACACGCATCATGTAGTTTACATCGTATTCCATCGTGTCGGAGCAGGCCCCTTCATGGAATACGGCGTCAATGTCCGTGCCGTCAAAATCATCGTTTTCAATGCACTGCAAAAAATCGTCCTTGTGCTGGTAGTCAATGAATTTCAAGCCTCGCAGGTTCTTGTAGTTCTGCCCGTCCTTCAGGTCGTCTACAACCAGTATATCCGTCCGCCCACGACGATTGAGTTCCTTCACCAGATTGCTGCCGATAAATCCGGCACCGCCAGTTACAATAATCATTAAAAATCCTCCCTTTAGCGCAATACCTCTAACAATTCTTCGCGGCTTACCGCGTAAGTCCCCACCTTCGCCACGACCACACTGGCGGCCATGTTGGACATATAGGCACAGATTTCCGGCGGCAGGCCGCCTGCCAGCCCCAGGGTAAATACGGCAATAACCGTGTCGCCGGCGCCGGATACATCAAAGACTTCCTGCGCCTTGGTGGGGATGTGCTTCGCTCCCGTCTTTGTCACCAGCGACATACCGAATTCCGAACGGGTCGCCAGCACCTGCTTGATACCGAACTTGCCCATAACATAACGGGCTGCCTGCTCGATAGCTGCGTCCTGATTCTTGATTTTTTCCGGCAGCACCGCATTGAGCTCCTTAAAATTCGGCGTGATATAGTCTGCGCCGCTGTACTTGCCCCAGTTCGTGCCTTTGGGGTCAACCACCACGGGCACCCCCTGAGCATGACAGCATTTGATGACGGCCTGACAGGTCTCCGGGGTACAGGCGCCTTTGCCGTAGTCGGAAATAATCACGCCGTCCACGCCCTCACTGAGCCGGGCGCTGACAAAATTTTGCAGCCGTCGGGCGTACTGCCCGGTCATGGGGTCAGCCTCTTCAAAGTCAAGGCGCAGCATCTGCTGGTGGCCGCCGATAACCCTCAGTTTTGTCGTGGTGGGCCTGTCCGTATGGATAAGGCCGCGGAACTCTATACCTCTGGCGGTAAACTTATCCGTCAGGCTTTGGCAGTGGTAATCATCCCCCACATACCCGGCGATTTCCGTCTGGCAGCCCAGCAGGGCCAGATTGTGCGCCACGTTGGCCGCACCGCCCAGTGTTTCCTTTTGGCTCAGCACCCTTGTGACCGGCACCGGCGCCTCCGGGGAAATTCTGGTCACTTCGCCATAGTAATACTTATCCAGCATCACATCACCAACTACCAGCAGCCGGCATTTTCCCGTAGCCTGCGCCACAAAGTCATACATTTTCTGTTTATCCATCAAAATTCTCCTTTTGACAGGTCAATGACCCGGCACTGATAATCACCATAATGGTCAGGCAGTTTATAGGCAGGTACGCCCTTGAACCTCTCCAGCAGCTCCCAGACGAAGTGCATCACCACCGCCACAGGAATGTTTTTCATACAGGCCAGATTTCCTTCGCCTTCGCGCTGGCACTGATGTATGCCGCAGGGATGGCATTTTTCCGGTGTCTTTACCAGCACCGACCTGCCATCGTAGGGATAGAATCCCGGCACCGGCGACGCGCCGAACATAGTCACCAGCGGCAGATTCATGGCCACGCCGATGTGCATAGGCCCGGAATCTGTCGTCAGCATCAGCACGCAGCGGCGCAGCAGTCCTGCCAGCACCGCCAGGCTCACCTTGCCGGTGAAGATATGCACCTGACCGCTGTCCTTGTACTCCATCCGGCTTTGGCACTCTGCCACGATGTCCTTATCCATGGGGCCGCCGAAAAAGGCGATATGATAGCCCTTTTCTATCAGCATATCCGCCGCCTGCGCAAAGTATTGCGTGAGCCAGCGCTTGGTCTCCCAGCTGGCGCCGATATTAAAGGCGATGACCTTATCTGTGGGGGAAAATTCCTGCTGCCAGAGTTCTTCTGCCGTTTGTGCCGCTGAATCAGACAGGCACAGCACCAGCCCCACGTCTTTTGGCTCTTCAATGCCCAAAGCCTCTTGCAGCACCGCCATGTGGGAATGAACCTGATGCTGTGTGCCGGGGATACGCCGCTTGCCAGCGCGTCTGGCCAATGAAGGATTTTTCAGCACCTTGTCAAAGAGCAGTGACCAGGGCGGCTTGCTGTAGCCCACGATTCGCGGAGCGCCGCTCATTGCTGCGATAGCTGACGAGCGCTCATTGCGGTGCAGGTTGATGACCAAATCAAAGTTCATTTTCCGCACCCTGCCCACAAAACCTAGCAAACGCCTAATCCCCTTGTCCCTGCCTTTTTTATCCATAAACAGGCAGGCATCCACATGAGGGTTGCATTCCACCAGTTCACGCCAGCGGCTATCTGCCAGCAGCGTGATTTTTGCCTGAGGATATGCCGCGCGCAAAGCCCCCAGTACCGGAGTTGTCAGCATAAGGTCGCCAATCTGCATGAGATTGATGACCAGTATATTTTTATACAAGCATTTCCCCCCTGTAATCATTCATGATGAGTGACCAGCCAGTACCCCATTGTACGCATTTCCTTGAGGAAACTGTCAAGTTTGCCCCGTTCTGCCTGCATATCGGCATTTTCTACACCGGGCAGCAGTTCCGTCTTGTCATCTTCGATACGGCCAATGACCTTGTCGGTGAGGAACGTACTGCGGTTGAAAGCTGCCGGCCACGCCCCTATCGCCGGCGCAATGGAATTGTACTTAAAGCCCTCGGGCGCAATGAGATTTATGAGCGTCGGCGTTATCCCGATACAGCCGCCCACGGCCTTTTCCGGCAGGATATCCTTAGTTACGCCTGCACCATACAGCACAAAGGGCACCGTCTGGAATTCATAGATAGTGGGCTGCGGCCCGGGATTCGAGCGCACCGCATGGTCGCCGGTGATGACAAACAGGCTGTCAGGATATGCCGCCAAAGTCTCCCGGGCAAATTCCGTGACCACCTTATCCATATAATAATAATGTCCCAGTTCCACCGCCAGATTATGCGGGTCTTTTTCCTCGGGAATCAGCTGGCGCACCAATTCCTCAGCCTTTGCCACATCAAAGTTTTCCGCCTGCAGGTCGAGATTATAGGGAGGATGGTTGCTGGTGGTCATTATGACATGGACTGTCGGTTCTTCCTGCGCCAGATGCTCCTTTAGGGCTGCAAACAGATAGCCGTCATTGGTTCCCCACGGCGTAGTCTTCGGCGCGTGCAAATCGGGGAAACCGTAAAAATTATCAAAGCCCTGCGCCAGTGCCAGCCGGCTTATCGCATCCCATGACGGCGCACCGCCGTACCAGAAGTCTACCTTATAGCCCAGCTCATGGAAGGGTATGGACATGGCCGTGGGATAAAGCCCCTGATAGCTGCGCGGCTGATAATTCACCCGGACATTGATTTCGGGAATCCCCGTAATCATTCCGGTAATCGCCACGGAGGTAAATTCGCCGTTTGGCATGAAATTGCTGGTGTAATAGCCCTGCGCGTCCTGCGCGAGGCTCTTGATGCCGTCAGCGATATGCAGCTGTGCATACTTATCCATCATGGGCCACTGCATGCCCGTTTCTTCGAGGATGATAAAGATATGGCGCGGCTTTGCTATCTTCGCCCCCGGCGCCTGCCGCCCGATGGCTCCTGCCACATCAGCTGCCTGTATCTGCGCCAGAGCGGCCTTGTCCACACCATATATATCACCCTGCTGCATACGTTTTTCCGTGTTGATGGCCCTATATATGCCCTGTACATCGTCAAGGATACATTCATTGAGGAAATCATCCTTGGTCAAGGCGCAATGCTCCCAATTCACGCCGGTAGCGTAGGAAACACCGCCGCCCCAGCGGCAGAAAAACATAAAGGCAAAAGTTACAATAAAAGCCATACAGCCTGACGCCACCCTGCCCATGGGTAAGGTAACTTCCCTTGTCGGCAGGCGGAGCAGCTTGTGCAAAAGCCACGTCAGCACGGCAGTTATCAGGACTGCCGCCAAAAGCCCCTGAATCAGGCCGTACTCATGCACCATGGTTCCCAGCAGGGCTGTCTTATCATCATGCCAGCCCTGAAAAATCTGCATGCTGTAGGTCATGTGAAATTCCCTATAATAAGGAAAGCGGGCGATAAACAGCACCGTCAGCAGAAAGCCGGCCAGGCTCCCCACTATCAGCCGCGCCCTGCCTGTCTGCCACTTCGGATTTATCAGCGCCGGTACAGTCCCAAGCAAAAAGCCCAGCAGCGCAAAACCGCCGGCGCTTTTCAAGGAAAGCCTTAGCCCTACAAAATTAGCCACCAATATATCCTTTATATCCGCCTCCGGGCCCATAAAACTGCTCATCCCGGCCATAAAAACGACGCGGTACAGCTCCATCAGCAGCAGCAAAAAGAAGAACAACCGTAAATCCAATTGGATATTGCGCCAATATCCACTAAGTCTCATATTAGTAAATCTCCTTTATTTTCCGCGACACCATGTCTACGGTTATATCCTCCATACATTCCTTGTCCAGCCCCTTCGGGCAGGTACGTTTCCAACAGTAGCGGCAGTCACGGCTGCTTTGCACGGCATTTTCCATCTGCGTATAAGGGCCTGTGCGGTTGATATTCGTCGGCCCGATAAGCATGATGGTTTTTGTCCCCAAAGCCAGCGATAAATGACCGGGACCGGTATCGCCGCAGACGGTAAACGCCGCCCCCTGCAGCACCGCCGCCAGCTGCGGCAGCGTGGTACGTCCCACGATATTTACCGGAGGAACTTCCATCAGCTGCTCAATTTCCCGGGCCCATGCTTCCTCCCGGGGGCCGCCGCCCACCATCACGGGAATCAGCCGCTGCTCGTACAGCCAGTCAGACAGGGCGGCAAAGCCCTCCGAGGTCCAGCGCTTATTGGGACTGCTGGCACCGATAACGAGTGCCACGTATGGATTGCCGGGATTCATGCCGCACTGCGCCAGCAGACGGCGCGCAATATCCTGCTCCCGTTCCGGCACTTCCAGCCCAAACTTTATCTTATCGCCCTGACAGCCTAACGCCCGAGCGACATCAAGATACTGCTCAATGACATGGTTACGGGCATTCGGCCCCACCACAGGACGGCTGATTTTATCGCTGCCCTCACGCATAAAACAGGTGCCAAGTTTTTCTTTTGCTCCGGCTATCCAGGTGATAGCCGCCGATTTAAACAAGCCCTGCAAATCCAGTGACACATCATAATGGCGCTTTTTCAGCTGACGGCGCAGCGGGCCGAAATTCTGCAAAAAACCGCCCAGCGAACGAAATTCCTTCTTTTTGAACAAAATAAGCTCGTCTATCACCGGCACCATCTTGAGGATTTCATAGGCCGCCGGTTCGACCACCCATGTGATATGACAGCCGGGATACCTGTCCTTCAAGGCATAAGCCACCGGCAGGGCATGGAGCACATCACCGATGGCGCTTAATTTTACGATTAAAAAATTTTTCATTTCCTTAACTCTTTATCTTATTGATGATATTTGTCGTGGAACGGCCGGCCACCATATCAATAAAGGCCACCCTGCCGCCGTAGCTCTGGACGATTTTCGCCTCGGGCAGGGTCTCCAAGGTATAGTCCCCGCCCTTGACATATACATCGGGCTTCACTTCGGCAATCACGGCCTCCGCTGTCTGCTCGCCAAAAAAGACCACATAATCAACGGCTTTTAACGCCCCCACTACTTTTGCTCGGTCAAGCTCCGGGTTAATAGGCCTTTCCGGCCCCTTCAAGCGGCGCACCGATTCGTCCGTATTCAGCCCCAAAACGAGAATATCGCCCTGTGCCTTGGCAGCCTCCAGATACGTCACATGACCGGCATGGAGAATATCAAAACAGCCATTGGTAAAGACGATTTTCTGGCCGCCCTTCCGCAGTATTTCACAAAAAGACTTTATATCTTTACGTTCAACTAACATATATACTCCTTTACCGCAGCGCCCGGCGCAGTTCCTCACCGGAAACCGTAGCCGTGCCCAGCTTGCGTACCGCTATACCGCTGGCAATATTGCTGAGCTCTGCCGCCCGGGCTGGCTCTATACCTGCGGCCAGCGCCAGTATCACCGTAGCCACGCAGGTATCACCGGCGCCCGACACATCAAAGACTTCGCTCTTGTCCGCCACGGGTATATCATGAATCGCACCATCCTGCTCCAAAAGCACCATGCCCTTTTCACCTCTAGTGATAAGCACACCTGCTGCCGCCAGCTCCGTCAGCAGTTCCTGTCCGGCAGTGAACAGGCTCTCGTCATCGGGCAGGCTCCGCCCTACAGCCGCCGCCAGTTCCGCATCGTTCTGCTTGACATAGCCGATGTTCTTAAAGCGGTGAATGTCATAACGTGAATCCACAATACTCGGAATATGCTGCTCCCGGCAGTAACTAATTATCACGTCCTGCAATTTTTCCGTTATCGTCCCGGAACCATAGTCACTCAGCACCACCCCGTCAATCTTCGGCAGCAACCCTTTGACATACTGCACCAGCAGTTCCTCAAAGGCCGCCGTCATCGGCTTGTCGCTTTCCCGGTCAATACGGACAATCTGCTGGCTGACCGTAGCCCTGCCTCCGGCGATAACCCGTGTCTTGGCAATCGTAGGACGCTTTTCATCACAAAACAGGCCCTCCGTATGAGCGCCGTTTTTTTCCAATGCCTCTTTCAGCCCCCGGGCTGCCCCGTCAAGCCCCAAGAGCCCCACGGCAAAGGCCTGACCGCCCAAAGTTGCCACATTATTGACCACATTGGCCGCGCCGCCGGCAATGATTTTTTCACCGGCCTGCTGCAGCACCAGCACAGGCGCCTCCCTGGAAATCCGGGAAATCCGCCCATCAAGATAAATATCGGCCACCATATCGCCGATAACCATTATTCGTTTGCCCTGTATCTCATCAATAATACCGGCTAATTCTTCTTTCATCAAATAAAACTCCCTTACCAGGGTGTAAACTCCCAACGGACATTCCAGGTATTGGACATAGAACGATAGCGGAAAATAACCTGCGTACAATGCATATCATGATACCAATAGTAATCAATGTCTCTCCACTTACGATTATCTAAATCATACTTGGTGCCCACAGCCACCCGGTTTTTATCATCAATACGATAGCTAAACCCAGACTCCAATTTACGGGAATAATCATCCGTTTCAAAGTCAAATAACGAGTTCTGCCTGTTCTTGGTTTTATAATGATATCCGGCGTAAGCCGCCCAGCGCTCATCAAAGTCCTTGGTCAGCACAACATCGGCGGTAGCACCGCTGACTTTGGAGCTGTTATAGGATTCACGGGTAATGTTATACCCCGTTTTTAAATACAAGGTATAGCGATGAAACTTTATCGGGTCGTAGCCCAGCCCCACATTATACTCCGTATGGTCACTGTGGATACCCTTGCCGTACCACTGACCATATTCCACTCCCAGATTGTAATTAAAATGGGTATGTCCCAAACGGTGATTGTATTTCCAGAAATACGACGGCTGTTTCTTTATCCATTTATCATCACTATCTTCAAAATAACCATAAGCTATGCCTGTGGACATTCCTCTATTGGCCCATGTTATGTCATAATTACTACGCCAGCCGTCAGCTCCCGTTACAAGTAAATTCGTATGTAAGGTCACATTTTGGCGCAGGTCAAATTCCGGGTCCCATGAAATCCACATTTTATTGTTATTGCTGTAACCCACTCGCGGCCATTTGGTATCTTTAGGCGCATTTTCCCCAATGCCGGCCTCATAATGGTCTCTGGTAAAGATAGTCTTACCGCGGATACAAAAACGAACTTTCTCCATAACTACTTTATTGTTAGGATAAATGACCATCTTATCCGCTGCCATGTGATAGTCGGGCTTAATGGCACCGCACTTACTATCTGTACCATTATAAACAACGATTTTATCAGGATAAAATTCAAACCGCTTGCCCGTGATATAATGGGCTCCGGCCTTACCTCTGCCGTTTTCCATGAAGCCGGTCTTGCTGCCGTAATTATAAGTCGCCCGGTAGCCATCCAAAGTCACTCTGGTCTGTCCCAGAGTCATTTGCAAAAGATGCGCCTTGTCGGGAATATGGATATCCTGTGTCTTGGTGTTGCCAGTAACAGCCTCCCCCTGAAAACGGTGAGCATCCACCTGCAAAATATCTACCTTGCCTTTAGCCACAAAGCTGCCATCGCGCTCATCATAGGTAAGCTCCTCCCCTTCAAAGGCAATCGGAGCCGCTTTTGTTTTATCCAGCGGATACTGTAGGGATTTGCCAAAGGCCTCCGCATCAGCCAGCAATTTTTTCTGCTCCTCTGTTAAGCGGTTTTCCCGTTCCGTCCGATGGCGGTTTTCGATATAATCAAGAGCCGTGATACCTGTATCGGAATCAGCGCTATACTCAGCAAAAACAGTACCGCCCATAGTCGGCAACAACAGAGCTGTCATCATCAGCCCGGCCAGTTTTGCACTTTTATTCATTAAATCTCTCCTCACATCGAGATAATTATACAATTCAACACTATAATATTATAACGCCATTGTCCGCATTTGACCATAGTAAAACGCCCTAATGCCCAATCCAGCCATTGATTTTTACGTCTGGATGTGATAATATGTAAGCATAAAAAGGTGCTACCGGTTGACGGTTGCCCACTTTAGCTAGTTATAAAGAAATAGCCGCTTGTTTGCGAGACGAGGCGGCTATTTCTGTTTATTCAAGTCTTTGCCAAGCGTGTAGCCGAGGCTAAAGCAACAGCCCCGTCGGTTCATCACGCCGACGGGGCTGTTGCGGATATTAACTTCTTGCTGTGAAAAAGAAATAACCGCCTGAGCTCCTACACTTGACGGTTATTTACAGCTTATATGCCGATATTAGCCAGCGAGCAAGGAAAGCACGCCGTCTATCGGTGGTCTTTTTATGTTCTTATTTTAGCACAGATACGAGAAAATTACAAGCAAAGGGGCTGTTGCGGATATTAACTTGACTTGTACGCTTTATCTGCTACAATACTTTTAGCACATCTTAATACAACTATGCAACTTTTGTTCGTATTGCTAATTATCTTAGCCGTGAAACAGAAATAACCGCCCAAGTGCCCAAACTCAGCGGTTATTTCTATAACACATATTAGAAATCAACCATCGAGTGCGAGGTCTAGCCGTCTATCGGTGGTCTTTTTATGTTTTTAGTTTAACACAGATACGAAAAAATTACAATAAAAAGACCTCCACCGCAGTGGAGGTCTTTTTATTGTCCTGTAATCTGCTAATCGTGGGATTAGAAGAAGAACTGGATACGACCGAAGTAGGTGTATTCCTTTTTGTCGGTTGCAAGGTTCTTGTTGTTACCATAACGGAGCGTAGCTACAACATTCTTGAAGATGGTGTAGTTACCGCCAATTTCAAAACCCTTCTGGTTGCGGCCGATAGCATCCCAGGTCGGAGCAACAACGCCATACTTACCGATATGACGGTAAGCTACCCAAGCGCCCCAAGTGCCTTTGTTTTCCTGCTGTGCACCCTTGTAGTCAACTTCGAGGCCGGCAGCCTTCTTGTAGTTGTCAGCGTTACGGTTCTGAGCATAGAAGCCCTGTACAGCCACGTTCTTATCAAAACGATAAGCACCCTTTACAGCCAGCAGATTGAACTCATCTTTTGCTTCATCTGCATAGTCACCCAAGTGTCTAAAGTCACTCGTGCTCAAGTGATGCCAATAAAGACCGCCGGACAATTTCTTTTTCTGAGCCTCTACACCAACATAATGGTAGTTAGCAGTCCAACCGGGATCATTCCCGTTGACCTTAAAACCAGTGCTGTCAGTACTGATACGACCAGCACCGAGGATACCCTTTACATCCTTACCGAAGGAAACCTCAGCACCGGAGAAGTTGGTATCTGCGATATCATTGCTGTTCATGGAAGCAAACTTACCGAGTTTTACGGTGAAGTTGCCATATTTTCCTTCAGCCCAAATGCGTTTCAGGGAAACGTTGTTGGAATCATCCTTCTTGGCATCATTGGTAGCATCGAGACGAGCCTTTACGTGCCAATGGTCATTTACTTCAGCGGAAGGATCCAAACGGAAAAGGAACTGGTTCTTGCTGGAATCATTGCCATCTTCTACGGAAGAACGGGAGAAAGTATAACGAGCCTGACCGTTCCACTTAACCATATCAGCATTGCGTTCGAGGTTGGCAACGCGAACACCGAGGTTATTGAGTTCAGCAGCGAACTCAGCAGCCAGTTTGTCAACGAGAGCCTTGTCAGCACCGCTGGTGTTCTTAGCCATAGCTTTTGCTACCATCTGAGCCATTTCGTAACGGGTGATGTTACGGTTGCCCTTGAAGGTGCTGTCGCCATAACCATCGATTACGCCGTCAGCAGCCAGCTGGCTTACTGCGTCATAAGCCCAATGGTCAGCAGGAACATCGGAGAACGGATTGCTAGCAGCAAAAGTCGTGCTAGCTGCGCCAACTACGAGTGCCGTAGTCAGTGCGGAACAAAGAGTCTTCTTCATGAGAATCTCCTCCTTCAATAAAATAAAATTAACATTTGTCCTGAAGGAAGATTGGTTAGACCTAAGAGTGTCCATGTTTCCTCTAAGTTGGCCAATTCTTCTTCTTAGACTATCGTCACTATAGCACACTTTAAATTTTTAGTCAAATTATAATTCCATTAAAATATATTCATCATGCTCAATTTCTGCTATAATTAGCCTAGACGGTTCGGCAGGTCGCTTTCCCTTGTGGGAGGTGAGAGCATGACGAATTATGAAAAACTATCGCTATTGATAGCCCTTCTAACTCTGATTGTCTCCATCTTAGGATTGTTTAAATAACATGAAAAAAGCCGCCTGATGTGCGGTTGCGGCCTTCTTCAATATACAGTAGATTATTGGGAGAGCCGACAACACCACTCGCCGACCGTCCTTATATTTATATTTTACAACCTGTAAACAAATATTGCAATAAAAAACCTGCCCCGAAGGGCAGGTTTTTATATGCCTATAACTGCTTCTTAGAAGAAGAAGTTTACACGACCGAAGATGTTGTTGACGGTCTTGTCGTTGTTGAGCTGCTTGCCACGGCCATAACGGAAAGTGAGAACCGTGTTCTTGAATACAGTGTAGTTAGCACCGATTTCCCAGCCCTTCTGGCCGCCGGTAGCATTCGGAACGATTACATCCCAAGGATTGGCAACGAAAGCGTTCTTGCCGAAGTGACGATATGCCACCCATGCACCCCAGGTGCCTTTGTTTTCAGCCTGTGCGCCCTTGTAGTCAACTTCGAGGCTGGCAGCCTTCTTGTAAAGGTCAGCCTTCTGGTTGTAAGCGTAGAAGCCCGTTACAGCCCAGTCCTTGGTGAAACGATAGGTTGCCTTACCGAGCCAGATAGCAGCCTTGTCGTTATTGTTGCCATAGTTGAAGAAGCCATCACCAGCGAGGTGATGATAACGAACAGCGCCATCGAACTTGCTCTTGTTGTAACCGAAACCTACATAACCATAAGTTCCCGTGTGATTTGCATTATTAGTACCATTCCGAAGATACGAAGAACTATCGTTTGTATTCAGACGGCCAAAACCAATTACAGCATTGAAGCCCTGCGGCTGAGCGTAGGACACTTCAGCGCCGGAGTACGGGGTATCAGCGATGGTATCATCATCGGGAGTAGCGAACTTACCGAGTTTTACGGTAACGTTGTTGTACTTACCTTCAGCCCAAATACGCTTCAAAGTAACTTTGTCTTCACCTGCGTTATCGCCATTGCCTGCATCGGTCTTGGCATTAACCGTAGCATCGAGACGAGCCTTTACATGCCAGTGGTCATTTACTTCAGCGGAGGGCTCAAGACGGAACAGGAAAGTGTTATCGCTGCTATCTTCCCCACCATCAGTAGTAGCACCTTTGCGAGTGAAGGTGTACTCTGCCGTGCCGTTCCATTTTACCATGTCAGCATTGCGTTCGAGGTTGGCAACGCGAACACCGAGGTTATTGAGTTCAGCAGCGAACTCAGCAGCCAGTTTGTCAACGAGAGCCTTGTCAGCACCGCTGGTGTTCTTAGCCATAGCCTTAGCTACCATCTGAGCCATTTCGTAACGAGTGATGTTACGGTTGCCCTTGAAGGTGCTGTCGCCATAACCATCGATTACGCCGTCAGCAGCCAGCTGGCTTACAGCGTCATAAGCCCAATGGTCAGCAGGAACATCGGAGAACGGATTGCTAGCAGCAAAAGTCGTGCTAGCTGCGCCAACTACAAGTGCCGTAGTCAGTGCGGATACGAGAGTCTTCTTCATGAGAAACTCCTCCTTCATAAATAGAATAAATTAACATCTATTCTGAAAGAGCTGCAAAATTATGAGTGTCCATGTTTCCTCTAATAACGCATACTCTTTTCAGAACCTTGATTATCGTAGCACAAGTGAAAGTAATTTGCAAGGTTTTTAATAAAATATAATTAAAATATAATTATTCATACAATTCTGCATATTCCTCCAAGCCTTTTGAAATAGCAACAGCGACAAAGGCTCGGAGGAACTGTTTTCGCCGCTGAGACGCTCTGCGTCAAACGCTGCGAAAACAGTTCCCCCGAGCCTCCTGTAGGGAAAACCTAACTCTCACACCTTTGTAAGTTAATTATAACACCGCATCCAAGAAAATACTGCAATTGCTTGAACAAATCTTTACTTATAGAATTTGTATCCTGTACATGATATAATTTATTTGCTGCTTTCCTCTATACTACGGTAGCAGAGGAGGTGAAGACGTGACGCTAAGTAGTTTTCTTGGTTCTGTCCTGGCAGGTATAGTTGCTTACTATATCTGCAAGTGGTTTGACAGATACCTGTTCTAGGCAGCCAAGCCCTGACTGAGCACCGTCATAAATGTGCAAGACACCCGTTGATGATAAGTTTTCCAGGCTCTTCATCAACGGGTGTCGTTTTTTAGTGAATAGACATGACGCTAAGTCTTCTTCGTAATTTAATTATACATAGTGGTCAGCCTACTGTCAACCAAAAAAGGAAGCCCTGCGGCTTCCTAAAAAATTCCTTATGGTGCTCGCCGAGGGATTCGAACCCCCGACCCCCTCCATGTGACGGAGATGCTCTAGCCAACTGAGCTAGGCGAGCAATATGGTGGGGTTAACAGAATTCGAATCTGTGACCTCCTCGATGTCAACGAGACACTCTAACCAACTGAGCTATAACCCCATATCATATTCAAGAACAAAAAATATTATAACTAATTGCTTCCCATCTGTCAAGGTCAAAATCATATTCGCACTATTGATATAACACATAAACAATGATAAAATTCTAAATGCCGCCTCGTGAAAGGGGGTGTGTGCGCTTTGTTGAAGCGGATTACGGAGTTGATACTGGCTCCGCTGCTAGTGGGCATCTTAGTTGAACTATTCAGCTATTGGCTAAATCACTAACGGCTAATCAGTAGAGAAAACCCCCAGAACAGCACTTCTGGGGGTTTTCGTGTACGCTTTGTTGAATTACATTTTTATTATAGCACTCACATCCGTAGAAAACAAGCAAAAACTTCATACCACCAGCAACCGGTAAGCTGCGTACCCCAAACTGTATCCTGCTATCATAATCACGCACATGGGCAGGGCGGTGTTTTCGCCGGCGATACCTACCAGCGGCATCATACAGCCACCCAAAATCATGGAGAAGAAGCCAATCAGGGCGCTGGCGCTGCCGGCATTTTTCCCCTGCCGGGAAAGAGCCAGTGAAAAGCTGGCCGCGCCCATAACGGACAGCGGCACGATGGTAACAAACAACAATGGCAGAATGACCGCCATACCGGCCTGAAAATAAAAACCTAAAAAGAGCAGCACCGAGCCAGCTAAAGGTATAAGCAGCGACATGTGGAGAAGTTTTTCATCGGGCACGCGTCCGGCCAGCCGTGCCGGCAGCGTACCAGACAAGAGCAGGCCTGCGCCAATGCAGCCAAAAATCAGACTGTAAGTCTGCGGCGATACATGAAAAATATTTTGAAAGATAAAGGACGAGCCTGCCAAATAGGAAAAGAAAGCGCCGAACACAAAGCACTGCACCAGACAGTGCCCCAGAAAATATCTGTCCTGCAAGAGCTGAGGGAACTTGGCAAAGGAATCCTTTAGCCCCTTCAGGCGTTTATCCGTGGGCAAAGTCTCCTGATACCGCAGGGTGGCCAGCAGCTGGAAAAGCCCCACCAGCACCAGCATGACAAAGACACCGCGCCATGAGGTAAAGAGCAGTATCTGCCCGCCGATAACCGGTGCCAGAATCGGCGCCAGACCGTTGACCATCATCAGCATGGCAAAAAATTTCGTCAGCTCTGGCCCTTCGCAGACATCTCTGGCAATGGCCCGGGCAATGACAATACCGCTGGCTCCGGCAAAGCCGGCCATAAAGCGGAAAAACAAAAACACAGTGATATTTTCTGCCAGCACACAGCCGACAGTCGTCAGGGTAAAGACCAGCATACCGATGGTCAGCGGCCCTTTGCGGCCGTATCTGTCACTGACCGGCCCGGCAAAAATCTGCCCCAAAGCCATGCCCAGCATCGTCATGGTCAGGGTCATCTGCGCCAGCGAAGCTGATATGCCCATATCAACCTGCATCGTGGGCAGCGCCGGCAAATACATATCGGTAGACAGCGGCGCCATCGCCGTCATCAGTCCCAAAAATATTGTCAGCCAGAGCTGCCTGCCCTTTGTCATTGCCATATACTAGATCCTCCCCACGCTTTTATTGGTAAGGAGTTATTTTAACCGTCCAAGATTAAAAACACCTTAGAAAACTGTCAATAATTCTTCCGATTTATCCACAGTTTTCACAGGAAGAACTGTGGATATTGTGGATAAGTGTAGCATTTTTCCTGAAAACTAGCTGAAAATCACCTTCTACAGACTCTTTTCTCCAAAATTTCTGTGGATAAGTCTGTGACAAACTTCTTAGCTAAATTTAATCCATCCCCAAAGCAAATTTAACTTTGTCTGTTTATAATGATTACCAATAAAAGATTTATCCTGAATTTGCAAAGGAGATAATTATGAATATCAGCTCGAAAAACCGTAAAAAATTTTTGGCTTTAGCCTTGTCCATCAGCTGTCTGGGCGGTTGTTCGGCCTTAGGCTATGCCGCGATGAAGCAGCAGCCTATGGCTATCTTTACCAACGTCCGGCACGCAGCACCACCCCAAGGAGAGCTGCCTCCGGGGCCGCCTCCTGACGGCAAATTCGGCGGTATGCAGGCCGCTGCCAGTGATGCCAGCCAGCTGACAGCGGTGAAAATCTGCCAGCAGGGCAATGAGACTTTGACAGGTCAGACGCTGAACGCTTCCCGACAGGACGAAAGTGCCCTGCTAGTGCGTCAGGGCGCTGTTTTGACGCTGACTAACTCCACGCTGAACAAGACCGGAGATTCTTCCAGCGCCGATGCCAGCAATTTCACGGGACAAAATGCCATCATTCTGGTGAACGGCAGCACCGCCCAGCTGGAAAATCTCACTTTGTTCTCCGATGCCGATGGTGCTAATGCCGTGTTCTCCACCGGTGAAAAAAGCGTTGTCAACGCCAAGCACCTCACCATCCACACGAAAAACAATTCTTCCCGGGGACTTGACGCGACCTACGGCGGCACCATCAATGCTGAGGATGTGGATATCACCACCGAGGGCGCTCATTGCGGCGCTTTGGCCACTGACAGGGGCGAGGGGAATGTCATTGTCTCGGGTGCCAAAATCAAGACCTCCGGCGAAGGCAGCCCCTGCATCTACTCCACCGGTAACATTCAGCTGAGCAACGGACACGGTGAAGCCACGGGCAGCGAAATCGCCGTAGTGGAAGGCAAAAATTCCATTACCCTTACTAATTCCACCCTGACGGGGCATATCAAGCACGGTGTCATGCTCTATCAGAGTTTTTCGGGGGATGCCAATGTGGGCGTAGCCAAATTCACCGCCAAGGATTCCACCCTCAACAACCAATCCGACGGCCCCATGTTCTACGTCACCAACACCACCGCCGCAGCCACGCTGGAAAATACGGAACTGGTGCAGTCCGGCGATATTCTGGTCAAGGTCACCAGCGACCGCTGGGGCAGCACGGGGAAAAACGGCGGCGACTTTACCCTGACGGCCAAAAATCAGCGTCTGCAAGGCAGGATTCTTGCCAACAATATCAGCAAGGTGACTTTAAACCTTGGCGCTCAGACCAGTTTCACCGGCACTATCAATGAGGACTATCAGGCAGAGGCTGCTAATATCACCCTTGATAAGGACGCTGTCTGGAATCTGACGGCAGATGCCTATGTGACTGCCATAACCGATGCCGCCACAGATTTCAGCAATATAAGCAGCAACGGCCATAACATCTACTATGACAAAGCCAGCAACCCAAACCTAAAGGGACAGACCATCACTCTCCCCGGCGGCGGCAAATTAACAACTAAATGAATTAAATAACACAAGCCCCCGGTGGTGATATTTTTCCGCAGTGTTAGACGGCAATGCCGTATAAGCGAGGGAAAAATATTACCACCGGGGGCTTAAACTTTTTCACAGATATTCAGAACTTATGTGCTGCCCTGGACGCTTCTTTTACCGCTGCCGCCAAAATGCCGGTGACATTTACAATGTCCTTCATGGCGGCAAATTCCGCCGCATTATGGCTGATACCATCTTTGCAGGGGATAAAGAGCATGCCTACAGGAGCAAAATCAGCCCAGTGCATGGCATCATGACCGGCACCGCTGGGCATGGCTATACAGTCCGCGCCCTGCTGCCGGCAAATGCCTGTCAGAAACTCTATCATCGCCGGACGCATGGTCACAGGTGTTTCCTTGGAAACCTCCTCTATGTCATAGGGAATACTGCGCCGCTGGCAGATTTCCGCGATTGCCTGACGCAGGCCGGCTTCCACTTTGTCCTTGGCTGCCGCCGAAATGCTGCGGATGTCTATTCCCAGCTCACATTCACCGGGAATTACGTTCATGACGCAGGGCTGTACCTGCAATATCCCCACAGTGCCGACCACCGGCGGTTCCTGCTGGGCTGCGGCCAGTGCCTCCAGTTTGAGGACGATTTCGGCAGCGGCGCACAGGCCATCCTGCCGCAGGTGCATGGGCGTAGCACCACTATGGTCGGCGTTGCCATGCAGATAAAGCCGCAGGCGTGTCGGCGCGGCTATGCCTGTCACCACGCCGATGGGAATCTGCTGATGTTCCAGCACCTTCCCCTGCTCGATATGAACCTCAAAAAAGGCTTTTGGCGGAGCAGGATAACTGGCCGGGCCCACTTTGTCCGGCTGCAGGCCCCGGCCTTGCAGTACCGCATACAGAGTGTTTCCCTGCTTGTCCTTAAGGCGCTGTAAATCCGCCTGCGACAGCTTGCCGCGCATGGCACGGCTGCCAAGGGTGGCTGCACCGAAACGGCTGGATTCCTCGCACATGAACTGCACTATTTCCAGCGGATGCTCCGGCACAAAGCCCTCTTCTTTAAGGCTGCGCATGACCTCCAAGGCCGCCAGTACGCCCACTACGCCGTCATAATTGCCGCCCTCCGGCACACTGTCGCCATGGGAGCCAAACAGCACCGGCGGCAAGTCATTCCGGCTGCCGTTCATACGGCCAATGACGTTGCCGAAAGCATCGGTGCGTACCGTCAGCCCTATGTCTTCCATTTGCTTAATTATATACGCCCGTCCCTGCCAGTCACTTTCCGAAAAGGCCAGCCGCGTGATACCGGCCTTTCCCTGCGTCGCACTGCACTTAGCCATTTCGGCAAAATCACGGGACAGACGTTCCTCTGATATCATTTTATACCTTCACCTCGTTTTACCCCTGCAACAGCTCGGCCACAGTTGCTGACAACAATCCGGCGGACAGTACCATCGCATGTTCATCAAAATCAAACCTGTCATTATGATTGACCGCCGTAAGTGAGCCGCCGACTATGATATACGCCGCCTGCCTGCCTTGCTTTTGCAGGCGTTCCATGAAGTAGGTGAAATCCTCACTGCCGCACATATCGTAGGTATCGGTGAGCTTGTCAAAGATACCCAGCCGCTCCGCCACAGTCCTGATGGTTTCTGCCAGTTCCGGGGAATTTGTCCCCCCGGGGGCGCTGCCCACAGGCGTGATAGTCACATCAACATCATACATCTGCGCCGCGCCTTTAATCACCTGTCCGGCCCGCTGGCGGATGAAGTCATTTATCTCCGTTGTTGCGCCGCGTGTTTCTATTTCCATGTGGGCATTGGCCGGAACGACATTACGCCCCGTGCCTGCTTTTAGGACGCCCACATTTATCCGGCTGCTGCCGGCACTGTGCCGGGTAATGGCATGCAGATTAAGCGCCGCCGCCGCTGCCGCCAGCAGGGCATTCTTCCCCTGCTCCGGCGCACCGCCGGCATGAGCTGCCACGCCCTTAAACTCCACGTTTAGTTTGCTGGTAGCCAGAAAATTTTGCACATCGTAAGCCAAAAAGCCTGTCTTGGGCATCATAAAGTGTGAACCGATTATATAATCAGCATCATCAGCCACCCCCTTGGCGGCCATAGCTCTGGCACCGCGCACGCCTTCCTCTGCCGGCTGGAAGATGAGTTTTACCTTCCCGGTCAGCTTATCCTGCAGCTTTGCCAAAATCTCGGCCACACCCAGACCTACACTGGTATGACCATCGTGACCACAGGCGTGCATACAGCCCTTATGCCGTGAGGCAAAGCCTTCTCTTGCCGGACGGTGCTTATCATCGTCTGCCTCGGTTACATCGTTGCAGTCCATGTCAAAACGCAGTGCCACGGTCTTGCCGGGACGGCCTGTGTCCAGCAAGCCCACCACACCTGTACGGCCGCCGGCCAGCTTTTCCAGAATATCCTGCGGCGCGCCTTCTGCGGCAGCCCGTTCGCTGGCAGCTGCCAGCACCGCCTCATCGGGCACGCCCATGCGGTCTGCTTCGGATAGTACCTCACGGCCAAACTGCACAGCATACCCCAGCTGCCGCAGCCTCTCGATAACGAGCGAAGCTGTCCGAAACTCTGTCCAGCCAGTCTCAGGATGGCAATGGATATCCCGGCGCCGTTCTATAAGTGCCTGCTCCATCCCCTCTGCCAGTTCCATGATTTCCTTGTCCAAATTCATCTGCTCGCCCTCCTGCGACCTGTCAGCCAAACAAGACCATGAAGGCAATGACCGATGCCAGCATCGGCAGCGCATTGCGTTTCGTCATCTCCATCGGGCTGACCTTAGCCAAACCGGCACAGACGATGGCAGCGCCAGCCACAGGCGACATGGAACGGCCGATAGCGCCCGTCATCTGTGCCAGCGAGCCGAGATTCATTATCGTCATGCCAAAGTCAGCCGCATGCGGCGTAATAGCACCGTTGAAGGCCAGCGCCGCGGCATCGCCGGAACCGGAAATAATCGCGATGATGAAAGGGCCAAAAGCACCGGCCACCTGAGCGATGGATTCGGAGCCTTTCATAACATTGATAAGCGCATCCGTAAGCCCCATAGCTTTCATACCTGCCGTGAAGACCGCCGCAGCTACGATAAGACCAACAACGCTGCCATAGGCATTGCCCATACCTTCAAAAAATTTCTTGGTGGCTTCCTGAGGATTCGTAAGCGTGACCAAAAGCCCCAGCAAAACGCCGGAAATCATCGCCATCGGCACACTCACGAGTGGCAGTACAGCCACCTGCTTGCTGCCCAGAATCAATAACACCAACGGCACAAGCGGCACCAGCGCCTTAAGGGGATTGACCTTAAATTCCTGACTGGCTGCGGACTCCTCTCCACTGACCATATATGCCTGCGCCCGTTCCTCCGAGGGGCCTTCCTTGCGGACAACAGCCACAGCGGTTAAAACGGCAATACAAATTAAAGATGTAATGATAGCTGCCGGAGCTTCGTTCATGATTACCGTCATGACGTCCACGCCTGCCAAATCCGCCACGAAGGGGTTATGAGACGTGCCGGGACTAATCGCACTGCCCCATGTACCTGCCAATACCACACTGGCAGCCATTGCCGGATGAACACCAGCCGCCATCAATGTCGGAATCAGAATACTGCCGACAGCTGCCGCACAGCCAGCTGCACTGGGAATGGCAATGTTAATCCACCATGTCAGCAGAAAAGCCAACGGAATCAGGAATATCTTACTCTTTTTCAGTACCCCGGAAATGGATGATACCAAATGTCTGTCACATTCCGTCAGCTTCATCACATAGGAAAAACCCATAACCGTACAGATTGTCGGAACCAGACTGTTGTGTACCATCTGCTTGGAAAATGTCGTGATAGCCGTATCCGGCACTCCCCCGATAACACACATCAGCAAACCTGAGCCAAAGAGCACCATCCTTGTCTCATACTTTTTGATAATGGCCGCAAAGGCCAAAATCACGATGATACCGCCGATAATTTGCATACTTCTCCCTCCAATAAAAAACAACCACAATTATCGCATGCCTATCTATTCGACTAATGACAATATAAATCCTGTATATTCTAAAATTTTGCTATTAAATTTCAGACAAGAAAAGGGGGCTGTCTCTCACCAGAGACAGTCCCGTAGTTTATGTTTATACAGCTATTTTTCTTATTACAAAGCAGATGTGCAATGCGGGCACTTCGTGGCCTCATCGGGAATTTCCGTTTTGCAATAAGGGCAAAGACGCGGCTCCTTGGCCGGTTCCTCTTTCTTCGGCACAATACGGTTTACCTGTCTAATCAGCATGAAAATGGCAAAGGCCACAATGAGGAAATCAATTACCGCATTGAGAAACGCCCCATAGGCAATGACAGGCAAACCGGCCGCTTTTGCGTCAGCCAAAGTCGCTGCCGGTGTAGACGACAGATTGATAAACAGATTGGAGAAATCCACTTGCCCCAAAATGAGACCAATCGGCGGCATCAAAATATCATTGACAAACGAAGTGACAATCTTACCAAAAGCTGCACCGATGATGATACCTACAGCCATGTCCAGCACGTTGCCACGCATGATAAATTTCTTAAATTCTTCAATCATAAATAAATCCCCCTCCAGAAAAAAATATAAAAACAACAAAGACAGTATAACACAAACACACGAAAAAAGCACCCTGACGGGTGCTTAACCTAACCAGCAACGCCCTATCCTCCCAGTCCGTCTCCAGACAAGTACTTTCGGCGTATGAGTGCTTAACTACTGTGTTCGGTATGGGAACAGGTGGAACCACTCAGCTATCGTCACTGGATATTTAGTTGAATGCTATGCACATTCAAAACTATACAGAAGAAATTGCGATGTATTTGTTACGAACACTTCAGGATTGGCTCGCTATGCTTGTTCATTTCTAGTAGGAACGTAAAATTCACTTCGTGAATTTTGCATAAGCGATGCGTAAACGCTTGCGCGTCGCTCTGCTCCTTCAAGCATAACGCCCTGCTTAAGTTAAGCCCTCGAATTATTAGTATTGGTCCGCTGCATGCCTTGCGGCACTTCCACTCCCAACCTATCTACCTTGTCTTCTTCAAGGATTCTTACTGGATTACTCCATGAGATACTTCATCTCGGGACAGGCTTCACGCTTAGATGCTTTCAGCGTTTATCCCTTCCGGACGCAGCTACCCAGCTGTGCTTCTGGCGAAACAACTGGTACACCGGCGGTCCGTCCACTCCGGTCCTCTCGTACTAGGAGCAGCTTCCCTCATGTATCTTACGCCCGCGATGGATATGGACCGAACTGTCTCACGACGTTCTGAACCCAGC
>ERZ842401.604-NODE-604-length-52412-cov-20.904731_pt1 | contig 52412 bp, 37 predicted proteins | sample MGYA00521270_ERZ842401 | MGnify/ENA primary metagenome ERZ842401 (study PRJEB31892, sample SAMEA3878208) | bioreactor metagenome | biome: Moose rumen | place: Sweden | collected 2011-10 | study: EMG produced TPA metagenomics assembly of the PRJEB12797 data set... | reverse complement strand
GGGAAATTGGTTTTTCCGGACGCCGCCGGAAAAATAATTTCACCGCGCAGCAGGGCCGCCGCCGCGGGGCCGTGCGCAAAATGGGGTGGTTTTGCCCACGAAGGGGGCCAAACCCGGTCGCGGTGGGCCGGGGAACCTTCCCCGCGGGAACTACCCTTTATTCACGTGTGCTGCTGCGGCGGTGAGAGCCTCGTAGAAGTCGGGGCCGTAGATGTCCGTGAGGGGGCCTTTGAGGAACTCGAAGACGCGAATCCCTTCCCGGCGGCCTTTTTCGAAAGCGGACTTGCAGATATGCCAGCGGTGAAGATTAAGGCCAATCATGCCGTCTCCCAGCTGAACGACCCTGATAGGATACAGGCGGCAGGAGTCCGGTTTCCGGACTCCTGCCATTTCCATCGCGCAAAGGCACGCGCCGTCCTCCGCGAAATGACAGAACGCGCAGGGCTCCTCCTTCCCCTCGGGGCCCCGACTCTGCGGAAATTTATTTTTCGGGACGGTACCCGAAAAACCAAATTCCCGCGACGTCCTTCCTTCATCACCTTCCGCACGAAGGACTTCCTCCACTACCGGAGTGACTATATCCCCTTCCCGGTCTATCTCGAAAAAGCCCTTCTTCCGCACCGTTTCGCGGCCGGCGACGGTCATAAGAGGAGAGAACTTACCGTAACCGGACTCGATTCCCTCCAACTCCTCCTCCTTAAGGGGAGCTCCGCTGTCGCCGATTATACAGCAGACGCCTTTGCAGACGGGATAATCGCAGGCGAAAAACTCCGTAAAAACCTCCTCGGACACGAGGATGTCTCCTATTCGTACTATGGTTCCGAAACGTTCGCTCACTGGTAGATATATTCGACGCGTCCGCCGGAGGAAACGGCAGACAGCACGATCTTGATTCTGTCGGATCCGATTGAGGCTATGTTTTCCTTATAGCGGGACAGGAGGTCCTTGCCGTCACCGTAGCGTCTTAAGATGAAGCCGAACATGCCTCCGGGGGTAGACATGGACCTTTCCATGCGGGAAAGCATCATGGACCTGAGCGCCGCGATATCTTCCGATGAGACCTTATCCGAAGGAGCGGAAGCAAGGACGTTCCGAAGGGCTGCCGCTGCTGCGGTAATATCGCCTTCTCCCTCGACTGAAATCCTTACCTCAAGCCTTTCCTCGGGGTATGTAACGAATCCTGCGGACACATCGACGGAAAAGTCCGTCCCGGGCATCGCCCTGACAATTCTCCTCCGGAGGAGTTCCATCGCCATTGGCACTGCAAAATTATTCACGGCCGAAAGAGGGAGTTCACCGCTGACAAGCACCTCCATACGATTCTGTCCGTCTCCGACAACGCGGGTGATGGTCCCGGAAAGAGGAGAATTACGGACAGACTTCCGCGGGGACTGGGACTTCGCAACCCGGAATTCTCCAAGCGACCTGGAAAGGACCCTCCGGAGATGGGCCTCGTCGAGGTCCCCGACAAAAACCAGCGTTGCATAGTTCATTCCTGAGAACTGCTGCTCGAAGAACGTCTCCGCCTTGACCTGGATGGACTGATCAAGGACGGACGGTTTTCTCCCCAGGGAATAGTTATAGCCGGGATACAGCCTTCTGTGGAGGATATCCTCCTCGCTTTCCCCGAGAACCTGCTGTCCCTTTCTGAAGAACTCGAATTCCTCCGCATCCAGCTGCCGGTGATTCGCAAGCGAAAGTAGCATCCTCATCAGCAGCGGGAGCTTTGCCGACGGAGCCGTCCCCCCGATAAGGGTATTGTTCATATTCACCCTCGCGTCCATCGTGATTCCGTGGACCGAGAGAAGGTCCCTGAAGTTCGGAGCGGGAAGTCCCGCAGCATCGTAGAGCCGGAACATATCCGCGATATAGCCGCCCTCGCCCTCGCGAAGACCCTGGACAGAAGTCAGTCCACGGCTGAAGAGCACGCCGTAATAGAAGCTTCTGCTGCCGGTCATCGGCTTAAAGATAACGCGAATCCCGTTCGAGAAGGTCCATATCTGACCGCCTGAGACCGGGTCCACGGCGGTGCTTTTTATCTTCATCCTCGAGGCTTCGCCGGAAAGCGCAAGCGTATCCCCGCGACGCCACGTATAATCCGTATCATCTTCCTCCCCATACCGTCCTACAGAATAGTCCAGATTATAGCGGAACAGGACATCGTTCCACTCGAGGGAATCCCCCTGTGCCAAATCCAGATTCAGATGGGACAGACCTTCCCCAAGGAGCCCGGAGGCAAATGAGTTCATCAGCGCCGCGGAAAGGGAATCCGAAACGTTCTTCCGGGTAAGGAGGCGGTAGTATTCACTGACAGGGGCAAGGTTTGCTCCGTAAATGTAGTTGTTCTCCGCAAGGGTTGAATAATCCTTCACGCGTCTTGTGGCAGCTTTCGCTTCCGGGGCCATCACGGTTTTCGCATCCCTGAGTTCCTCCTCCCCTATCGTCCCGGCGGACATACGCCCAAGGGTCCCTGCTATCACTTCAACAGCTTTTCCGGCCTCATCAGGGGATGTCACGGCCCTGACGGTATACATCTCATCTTCCGGAGAGACATCTCCCGTCCGGTGTGAGAATTCGACACTGCCCGGAGACACCCCGGCCTTTCTGAAGTTCTTCTCCAGGCGATGCTTAAGAACGGTCAGGAACTGGTCACCGAGAATCTCGCTGACAAGCGACTGGGCGGAATCCATATAGTCGTGGGGGACTCGCGGCGCACTGTATGAAACAGAGGCCCACGCGGGGCCGCCTGTCCGCCTCACTGATATCTCAGGAGCGGAAAACTGGGTCCACGGCCCATCGTAATTCTCCGGCGTGTAAGGCGACCGGTAAGGGACCATCATAGAGAAGACATCCATCCTTTTCTTTATCTCCCCGCTGTCGAAATCGCCGGCGATTATCACCGCCTCGTGGTAAGGGGAATAGGCCGCAATCTTGAACGCTTCAAGGAGTGTCGAGTCCACCACAGCCTGATTGTACATCGGGATCCTGTCGAAGTTATAGACCCTTGCAGGACCGCTCAGGCGGCTGAATCCACCTCTTCTCGGGCCAATACCGTTCCGGATGAAGAAGCCGCAGTCAGCCTCCGGGGCGGCGGCGTCCGTTATTACAGTTACATCCGCGAATCCCTTGTCTCCCGAGCCCTTTATCATATAGTAGGTATAGCCGCAGCGGAGCGTGCCTTTTGTGATGCCGGCGTCCACGGGGAGGGACGGGATATCACGCGCTGGCACGGTTGTTGAGAAAAATATCCCTGCAACCAAAGCAAGGAGGTATTTTGAGAATACCCTCATATAAAAACCTTCTTCCGGGTACAAAAATAAAACAAATATTGCTATTTTTGCAATTCGAAACTAAAGTTAAAAGGATATGAAACGATTATTTGGAGCAATTGCGGTTCTCTTTGCCACCGCTTCCATCGCCTCCGCACAGGATTACAACACCGCAGTGGAGGCCCACAACAACGCAGCCGCCACTTCCGACAAGACAGAAATCCTCGGATACCTCAGGGAAGCACTCTCAATCGCTGAAGCCTGCGAAGAGGAAGAAGCAGTCCTTCTTGCTGAAACCTGCCGCGACGAAATAGTTTCCACCCTTATCTCCCTTGCGAAGGAAAAGTTCAATGACGGTGATTTCGACGCCGCCCGCGGAGTTCTTGACGAGACCGTCACCGTCGCCAAGGAATACAACAGGGAAGACATCATAGAGGAGGCTGAAGAGCTTGTCGCCCTCAGCTACAAGCAGCAGGGACTCTCCCTTCTGAAGGCAAAGCAGTCCGCAGAGGCAGCAGGATACCTCCAGAAGTATGTTGCCACCGTCCCCGAAGACGCTCAGGCTAACCTCCTGCTCGGACAGGCCCTCGCCGGATCAGGAAAGGTTGACGAGGCCGTGACCTATCTCGAGGTCGCCGCTCAGGACGAGGCCCAGGCAAAGGCTGCCACAGGCCTTCTTTCCAACCTCTTCCTCAAGAAGGGACAGGCCGCGATCAAGGCCAAGAAGGTCACCGAGGCTGTCGAACTCCTCGAAAAGGCAAACGAATACAACGAGAATGCTAACGCCTACTACCTCCTCGGCACCGCTTATACCGGAGCAGGCAAGAAGGCCCAGGCTGTCGAAGCCTACAAGAAGTTCCTCGAACTCAAGCCCGGCGACTCCAAGGCTGTGGATATCCGCTACACCATCGCTGTTACCGCACAGCAGCTCGGCGACAAGGCTACTGCAATCGAGTACTACTCGATGCTTGACGGCACCAAGTACGCTGAAACCGCAAAGGCCCAGCTCGGTCAGCTTAAAAAGTAAAAGGATTACCCTTCCTTTACAGTCATCTCACAACGGTGGCAATCGAATTCCAGACGGAACCGGTTGCCGCCGTTGGTTATGTACAGAGGGGAAGGTGTTTCGCCTCTGTCCTGCTTCGGGCAAAGGCCCATTTCATTCCTCAGGCAATAACGCGTATGCATATACTCGACGGGACGTGAGCGTTCAACCGTCTCCGCGCCAAGGCTACGGTAAATACTCTCCGAGACAGTATTTGTGACATTATCCTTATAGGTAAGGGTTTTGGAGGCTTCCGGATGGCCTTCACGTCCGGGACTGAGCGGAACAGCCCGCACAGGCTCCCCGGAAAGCATCTGTTCGAGTTCGCGCCTCAAGGCATTGAGGGCCCCTATAGGGAAGAACGGCACGGACTGTCCGGACTCGATACCGGAGACGCTGAATAAATAATGACCGGAATGCTTTGATATCTGATTCCGGACAGTCCGGAGCAGGGCGTCCGGATCCTTTGCCGCCTCCTTTGCCACGGCGGAGGCCTTCGCCCTGCGGCCATCCTCCGAAACGGCTTCAAGGGATATCTCTCCGGGGGCCATTTTCACTGTCACGGATACCGGGATATATCGTTTGGGGAGGTTACTCTCCATCGACTTTTCAAATGCCATATCTGTATTCCGGTACAGGGTCATCCCCTTCCGTAGGCCTTCGATGGGAGAATCCGTATGGACCTTGTTTCCGGAGACAACGTCAGCGCGGAATCCGGTGAGGCCGTCCTTCTTGTATGAGAGGCCGTCGCCGTTATGCAGGGTGATGCCGCCCGTAAGGTCTGCCGTGACTTCATTTCCGCGCACGGAGGCGACTGTCCCTATGGGCTCTCCGGCCCATCCCGGCGCGTCCATCGACGACCACTCCCCTTTTCCGCCGTCGAGGCAGAACTCCGAATATCCGCGGTTGAAGGATTTCTGAAGATCAGGGGCGAAGCCTTCCCCGGGGTGTCCGAAGGATGCGCGGCGGAACTCGTCCGGATATGCATTTACTATCGCGTCAAGGGCGTCTGAATAAGCCCTGACGACGTTTCTTACATAGGATATGCTCTTTAAGCGTCCTTCTATCTTGAAGGAATCCACTCCTGCACGGGCAAGGTCTTCGAGCCTTTCAATCAGGTTCAGATCCTTCATAGACAGCGCGGCAACGCCATTTTTCAGCAGACGTCCTCCCTCGTCCCTGACGTCCCAGGGGCTTCTGCACGCCTGGATACACGCTCCCCTGTTCGCGCTCCTCCCGGACAGTCTCTCTGACAGATAGCACTGTCCATTGAAGCACACGCACATCGCCCCGTGCACGAAAAACTCTATCTCCACTCCCGCCGCGGGGGACAGTGTATCCCCCGTACGGTACGCTCCTTCGGAGCTATCCTTCCCAAGCAAGCTTGGGCCCCTTGAAGGGTTGGATAATGGGGTCCCCGAAAATCCTGGGATTTTTGGGGTATCGCGGCCGAGGGCGGCCATGCCGTCGGGGGATACACTGTCCCCCGTGGCAAGCGATGCACTTATTGAGCGGACCTCGTCGAGGGAGAGATGGCGGTCGAGGACGATGCGGCCACAGCCGAGGTCACGGAAGAAGCGGGCGCGGGAGGCGTCACGGATGGAGCACTGCGTGGAAGCGTGGACCGTAATACCTTCGTCCCGGCACATACGGATGACGGCGAGATCCTGGGCGATGACAGCATCGACACCTGCGGATTTGAGATTTTGGACCAGCTGCTTCGCCGCAGGGAGTTCCTCATCGAAAAGGAGGGTGTTGACGGTAGCGAAGATGCGGGCGCCGAAGCGATGGGCATATGAGCAGAGGTCCGCGATATCCCCGACGGGATTGCCGGCATCCTGACGGGCTCCGAACGACGGTCCGGCGATATAGACGGCGTCAGCGCCGCAGTCGATTGCCGCTATGCCGATTTCCGCCGTTCTCGCCGGCGCCATAAGTTCGAGCGTCCGCATAAGCCTACCTGCTTCCTCCGCCGAAGCCGCCGCCGGAGAAGCCTCCACCGCCTCCGAAGGACGAATGGCCTCCGGTTCCGGATACGCTTCCGGCACGGTTGACCGCGTTCATAAACGCCTTGGTACTCATACTGTTAGCCCAGTTGATGGTATAGATGAACGTGTGAGAATCCATACCGGTTTCCTTCGCAAGCTCGTCAAAGGCGCCGGGATATAGTTTTTCGAACTGCTTCGCGACTTTATCCGCGATGCCGAACAGCTGGGCGTAAACGAGATAATCCTTCCACAGGCTCACTTCGCCGGAACCCCTTTCGCCGGAGAGGGTGAAGTCCTTTAGGAAATTCTTGAATTCGATAAGATGGGTTGCCTCCTTCGCTCCGGTTTCAGTAGTCTTGTCCGGGCGGAGGAAATATCCCTTGTCCCGGTACCAGGCCTTCCCCGCCTTCATCGCCCTGTCTGGCCAGGCGGTAACCTTCTTGTAGTTCTTCGTGGACCATTTCTCGAACTCGTTCTTTTCGAGGAGGAGGTTGTCTCCGGAGGCGAGACGGGCCATATCGTAGAGGTCCTGCTCCTCCGAGGCGGCGGATATCGTCTCTTCGAGGAACTTCAGGTTCATACGTTTGTCGGATTTCGGATCCTTCTCCGGCTTGACCTTGCCTTCCATTATCCAACGGAGGAAGAATGCGCCGATAAGGTTGTTCGCCGAAGTTCCAAATCCCAGCATGGCCCCCTTCAAGAGGGTGTAATAAGCGGCAAAGAGATTCTTTTCAAGGGGGATATCCCGGTACCAGCCGGTGATTTTCGACCTGCCGTAGATGGACTTGTTGTACTTGTAGCCGAGCGCCGCCGCGACGACTGCCCATATCATAAAGAGGATTCCGCCACCGAAAAGAAGAAGCATAATGACGGCAAAAGCCGCGGGCATCCCGTCGTCCTGGCCGTATTCACTGCCTTCGAGGGCTTTGTCGAGGAGGTTCTGGAACGGCCCGCCCTTTTCAACCGCAGGACAGAACATCCCTTTCTCGAACTTTACAAGCGCGATAAGTTTGCTCGAGCGGGAGAATTCCTCCGAGGATTCGGCGATGACCTTCCCGTCCCGGACATTGATTTCGCCATAGAACCCGAAGGCCCATACGCGAGTATTGTCGTATGTCCATTCCGGCATATCGAACGCCGGCACAATAGTGACTTTTGCGTGCTTCGGGCGGGCGACGAGGCCGGGATTGACGAACATAAAATTGAATCCGTCAGCGTCATCATAGGCCTGTACGAGGCCGGTGACACGATACCTTGTCGTCCATTTATGGGGCCCATATTCCCCCAGCCCCCAGCAGAGCTCTACGCCGTCCCTTTTCCGGACGATGCCGCACTTTCCGGCCTTCCACCGGCGCGACTCATCAACGTCCCAGCTGTCGCCGAGACTCTGGAAAGACTCGCCGCCCTCCGTGACGGAGAGGTCTTCCACCGTCATAGGCCCGAGATTTTCAACAGGGATATACCATTCCGTTCCGTCAACGACAGTGACGTCCCAATTCTGCGTAATCCACGCAGAGCCGTCCTGCCCCAGTTCGACGAGGATGTCAATGTCGCGGATTTCCTGGGCCCATACGGCTACAGACAGGAAAACCGCGGCGATTATTGCTGCTATGCGCCTCATACTAGATGGCAGGATAATCTTTCTTCGTAACGTCGTCCGCAAGGTATTCCCTCTTCTGGAAGCCCAGCAGGCCTGCTACTGCGGAGACGGGGAAGGAACGGACCTCGCGGTTGAAAGTAGTTACCGTATCGTTGAAGGTCATACGGGAGATACGGACATTCTCCTCATACTCCTTGATGCTCTTCATTGTATCCTGATAGTTCTGGCTGGCCTTCAGGTCCGGATAAGCCTCAGCGACGGCGATGAGTTTCGCCCCAATCTCGCCGAGAACCTTTTCGTTAGCGTCGATGTCCCGAGGAGTCGGGCTCGGGGAGGAAGTGATCTTCCTCTCTTTCACGATCTTCTCGAGGGTTTCCGCCTCATAGGAGGAGTACTCCCGGGTCAGCTTGACAAGCGCCTGGAGCGCGTCGAAACGGCTGATTTGCTGGACGTTGATTTGTTTGAGAGCATTGTTGCAGAATTCATCGCTTTTGACAAGCTTGTTCTGGACAGAGACCACCCACAGAAGAATGAGGGCGACGATAACGATAACAATAATCCAAGTCATAGCTTTTCCTATTAATTGTTTCACAAATATCAGCATTTTGTCTGAATTATTGCTTATTTTTGTGAGGAAATCCGAAAGAATAAGTTGGTATTTTTTCGGACATTAATGATGAAAAGAAAAGTATTCGTCATCGTGACTGCCGGCGGAAGCGGCGTCCGGATGGGCGCGGCGCTCCCCAAGCAGTTCCTCTCCCTGGACGGCCGCCTCATACTTGAGAGGACGGTCTACCGTTTCAGCGAGGCTCTTCCGGGGGCGGAAATAATAACCGTTCTGCCCCGGGACCAGGTCTCCTGGTGGAGGAATTACTGCAAGAGTCACGACGTCAACGTCCCCCAGACGATAGTGGAAGGCGGCTTTACCCGCTATCACTCCGTTAAGAATGCCCTGTCACACGTTCCGGACGGGGCCATCGTCGCCGTCCACGACGGAGTTCGTCCCTTTGTCACTGCCCCTCTGATCAGGTCCATGGCTGCCATTGCGGAGGATTCTCCGGCCGTAATCCCTGTCCTTCCGGTCACTGATACGCTGAAGGTTCTCGAAAGGACACCGGAGGGACTCCGCGAAACTGATGAAACCGCAGACCGTTCCCGCATCTTCTCCGTCCAGACTCCGCAGTTCTTCCACAGCGAAGCCCTCAAGGCTGCATATGACGCTGTCCCCTATGAGGCATCCCTGACAGATGACAGCTCCGTCGCGCGGAGAAATGGAGTACCCCTCACCTTCACTGAAGGCGAGAGGTACAACATAAAGATTACAACACCTGAGGATATGGACCTCGGGGTTCTTATTCTTCGGAATTTTTCTTCTTAGAGGCGTCTCCGGACCTCTTGAAATCCTTGACCCAAACCTGGCGCTCGATGGGCTGATCCAGCGAAATCATCGTATCCGTAGACTGGATGTAAGGTATCTTCTGCATAGTATTCAGCAGAACATCCATAAGGTGATCGTTGTCAAGGCAGTACATCTTCGCGAGGATGGCGTATTTGCCGGTCACGAAGTGGCACTCGACTATCTCCGGGATGTTCTTGAGGTTGATTATGACCTCCGGATACTTGGTGGATTCTGACAGGGAAATGCTCACGAATGCGCAGACATTCAGACCCAACGCCTGGGGTTTCACGAGAAGGCGGGAGCCGGTAATGACGCCGGCCTGCTCAAGGCGTTTCACTCTCTGGTGGATTGCTGCGCCGGAGACTCCGCATTCGCGGGCAATCTCCAGGAACGGCATCCTGGCGTTCTTTACAAGGAGCGCAAGAATCATCTGGTCTGTCCTGTCGATGTTGTGGTAAGTTGCCATAGGCTATTTCTTTGAAGCTGCGATTATTTTTCTGCAATCCTCGAGGGTAAGGGATGTAACATCCTGACCCTTCGGAATCCTGTAATTATTCTTTCCGGACTTTATGTACGGACCGTATCTTCCCTTGAGGACCTTGATGTCGCCGAAATCCAGAACCGCTTCAGGCGCGGGATTCGCCTCGATGAGGGTCTTGCACTCCTCGAGTGTGATCGTCAGGGGATCCATATTCTTGGGAATACCGATGTTGCGCACCCCGTAGCGGAGGTATGGGCCGAATTTTCCCTTGTTGGCAATGACGTCCACACCGTCAATCTCCCCTACCCTCCGGGGAAGGGCGAAGAGTTTGAGCGCTTCTTCGAGGGTGACATTTTCAATCAGCTGCCCGTTTCCGAGGGAGGCGTACTGGCGACCGTCACCCTCTCCCTTCTGGACATAGGCGCCGAACTTTCCGAAAGAGGCGATAATCTTGTCTCCGTCAGGGGCGATTCCTATCTCCCTTGTCGTGTGACCTACACGCGCTGTTCCGAGTACTGCCTGGATCTTTTCGTGGAAAGGCCCGTAGAAACTCGCAATCGAGCTGTTCCAGGGCTTTTCGCCCTCCGCGATCATATCGAAGTCCTTCTCCACGTTGGCCGTGAAGTCGTAATCTACAATTTCCGGGAAGTTCCCTTCCAGGAAATCCGTAACTATCATTCCGATCTCCTGGGGGAGGAGTTTCCCTCTCTCAGCGCCAACCGTTTCCGTTTTGACCGCCTCCGTGATTTTCCCGGAGCGCAGGGTGAAGTTTGTAACCTGTTCCTTCCGCCCATCCTTGTCTCCGCGGACAAGATAGCCGCGACCGGTCGTAAGGACGGTGATAGTAGGGGCGTAAGTCGAGGGACGGCCAATCCCGAGCTCTTCCAGCTTCTTTACCAGCATGGGCTCAGAATAGCGCGGGGGAGCCTGGGTGAATTTGCACTGGGCGGTGATTCCCTTTTCGTCCATAGAGTCTCCGACGTGGAGTTCCGGAAGGATTACCTCACGGCCGTCGTCCGTGTCGTCGTCCCTTCCTTCCATATAGACTTTCATAAAGCCGTCGAAGACCATCTGCTGGGCGTTGACGACATAGAGGTATTCTGACTTGTCGCTACGGATACGGATAGTGGTCGCAAGAAGCCTGCTCTCTGACATCTGGGAGGCGACAGTGCGCTTCCAGATAAGCTCATAAAGCTTTTTCTCCTGGGCGGTGTCGCCGGCGGAGAAGCTGTCAAGATGAGTGGGGCGGATGGCTTCGTGGGCCTCCTGCGCGCCTTTGGTGTGGGTATGGTACTGGCGGGAGTGGAGATACTCCGGGCCGAAGTTGTCCGCTATTACGGTCTTTGCGGCAGCTATTGCGACGGCGGAAAGATTCGTCGAGTCCGTACGCATATAAGTGATGAGGCCTTTCTCGTAGAGGGATTGGGCTATACGCATCGTCGTACTGACAGGGTAGTGCAGCTTCCTTGCCGCCTCCTGCTGAAGGGTGGAGGTTGTGAACGGGGGCGCCGGGTATCTCACGGTATCTTTCTTTTCCATCGTATCGATGGCGTACTTCGCGCCTATGCTGCCATCGAGGAAGGCCTTCGCCTCCCCGGGCGTACTGAACTTGTTGTCCAGAAGCGCTTTGACCTTTACCGTCCCGGGGGTTCCTTCGGGATGGAACGTCGCCTCTATCTTATAATAAGGTGTAGGTTGGAAGGCCATTATTTCCTTCTCCCTTTCGACCACGAGCCGGAGTGCGACGCTCTGGACGCGTCCGGCGGAAAGCCTGGGCTGGATTTTCTTCCACAGGACCGGGGACAGTTCGAAGCCCACGAGGCGGTCCAGCACGCGGCGCGCCTGCTGGGCGTCCACAAGGTGCATATCGATGTCACGAGGATGCTGGATGGCATCCAGGATCACATTTTTCGTAATCTCGTGAAACACAATGCGGCGGGTTTTGTCAGCGGGGAGGTTGAGGGTTTCCTTCAGGTGCCAGGAGATTGCTTCTCCCTCACGGTCCTCATCGGAGGCAAGCCATACGATGTCCGCCTTGTCAGAGAGGGCCTTAAGCTCCGCCACGATCTTTCTTTTCCCTGCGGGAACCACGTACTTCGGAGTGAATCCGCCATCTATGTCTATGCTCAGGTTCTTCTCCTCCAGATCCCTGATGTGCCCTATGCTGGCACGGACCTGAAAGTCCTTACCAAGAAACTTCTGTATTGTCTTCACCTTGCCGGGAGACTCTACTATGACCAGATTTTTTCCCTCCATATCAATTCTTTTTTGCAAAGTAAACGACAATCCGGGGAATTTTCCAAATTTTCTGATTACTTTTGTGGACACGTTTTTCGCCAAGACCTTTGGTCTTGCAAAAAGACAGATTTTTTTCGGATGAAAGACTCTACAAAGAAGACAATAACCCGCTGGTTCTGGTTCCTTCTGATCACCCCGATAGTGCTCGTCCTCGTCCTTCTCGGGATCGTATGGGCCTTCGCGGAGATACCGACCCTCGAGGAACTCGAGAACCCTGACAACAAACTTGCGACGCAGGTCATCGCGGAAGAAGGCGAAATCCTTACGACCTACCACATAGAGAACCGTACTTTCGTTCCCTACGACGAACTGGCCCCGAGCCTTGTCCAAGCTGCCGTCGCAACCGAAGACGTCCGCTTCTACAAGCACTCCGGAATCGATTTCACCTCCCTTGGCCGTGTCCTTTTCAAAACCCTCCTGTCCCGCAATTCCTCCCAGGGCGGCGGTTCCACCATTACCCAGCAGCTCGCAAAGACAATGTATCCCCGCCGGGAAGGAGTCGGAAAGATCGGTATGGTATGGATCAAATTGCGCGAGTGGATAACCGCCATCAAACTCGAGCGCAACTACACCAAGGAGGAAATCGTGGATATGTACCTGAACGCGGTATTCTACGGCTCTAACTCATACGGAATCCAGTCCGCTGCCGCCCAGTTTTTCGGGAAGCGGCCGTCGGAACTCCTTACGGAGGAGAGCGCCGTGCTCGTGGGAATGGTCAACAAACCCACCCGTTACAACCCCGCGATAAACCCTGACAAAGCTCTCCAGAGGCGTAACACCGTACTCGACAGGATGACTACCTCCGGGTACCTGACGAAGGCTGAAAGAGATTCCCTCCAGCAGCTTCCAATCGTCCTCACTACCCGTAAAGGCGACCGTACCACCGGTACGGGCCCGTATTTCCGCGATATGCTGCGCCGTACGATGTCCGCATCAAAGCCAAAACGCAGTTCCTACTTCTTCGCTGAAGACTTTCGCGTGGACTCGCTTCAATGGGCTGACGACCCGCTCTACGGGTGGCTCCACAAGAACCACAAGGCTGACGGAAGCGAGTACGACCTTGACCGTGACGGACTCCGTATCTATACCACCATCAATATCCGTATGCAAAAGTATGCGGAAGAAGCCGTAGCGGAGCACCTCGGGAAGGACCTCCAGATTGCTTTCGACAAGGAGCTGAAAGGCAGAAAGACATACCCCTTCGACCCGGAGACTGACAAGGCTACGATGGAGAACCTTATGGCTGCGGCACGAAAGCGCAGCGACCGTACCCGCAATATGAAGGCCTCAGGCCATTCCGACGCGGAAATCGCCGCAAGCTTCTCCGAGCCCGTGAAGATGCGTGTATTTACCTGGGAAGAACCCGGATACCGCGACACCGTGCTTACTCCGGATGACTCCATCCGCTATTACAAGCACTTCCTCCAGGCCGGCTTTATGGCAATAGAACCCGGAACCGGCCACGTCAAGGCATACGTAGGCGGTCCTGACTACCGCTACTTCAAATATGACTGCGTCCGTCAGGGAAAGCGCCAGGTTGGTTCTACGATAAAGCCGTTCCTGTATACCCTCGCGATGGAATCCGGGCTGAATCCCTGCCACGAAGTCCTCAATGTCCGCCAGGTTTTCCAGGAGCTGGGTCCCGACGACCTCCCCTACAGCCCGGAAGACGCTCACGCGGACGGTTCCGTCGTAAACCTCCGCTGGGGCCTCGCCCAGAGTTCGAACTCCGTCTCCGCATACCTTATGAAGATGTTCGGTCCGGTGTCTATGGTGGATATGATGCGTAAGATGGGGATCGGCTGCTACCTGGACCCTGTGGTTTCCCTTTGCGTGGGCTCCGCGGAAATCCCGGTCTATCAGATGGTAACAGCGTACAACACCTTCCCCTCGGGAGGATTCTATACCAACCCCATATTCGTCACCCGCATCGAAGACAGCGACGGAAACATCCTCGGACAGTTCTCTGACAGGGGCCACCAGGCCCTGTCCCCTCTGGCTACCAACGAGATGATCAGTATGATGCAGGAGGTCGTGAACACCGGTACGGGTATCCGCCTGCGCCTCAAATATGGGCTTAAGAACGAAATCGCCGGCAAGACCGGAACGACGAACAAGAATAGCGACGGATGGTTCATCGGCTATACCCCCCGGATTACCGCCGGCGCCTGGGTTGGCGCTGAGGATCCCGTGGTCCATATCCGGAACAACCGGATAGGCCAGGGCGCGAATATGGCGCTGCCCATATGGGCCCTTTGGATGAAGAAGGTGCTCGCTGACCCTACGCTTGGAATCAGCGCGGACGATGTCTTCCCGGAGGATGTCCACAAGAATTTCTGTTCCTCCTCTTCTGCCTCCTCTCCGGAGGACGGAACTGCGGCGGGACAGGGGTCTACAGCAGAAGATTATTTTTTCGAATAGGATATGGCTATCAAGAGTGTCGCCGTAATCTACGGCAGCGATTCTTCCGAATGGGAGATTTCCCAGCGGAGCGGAGAATTCACCGCTTCCCGGATAGACGAGTTCAAATATGACGTTTACGAGGTTTTCGCCCGCTTCGGCGCGTGGAATCTCGTCGCAATGAGAAAGTCCGGGTCCATGCGTGTAACCTTCCCGGAAGGAGCATGTCCGGAGATTGACAAGAGCGATTTCTCCGTCACCATCCTCGGGGAGAAGGTAAAGTTCGATTTCGCATACATAATGCAGCACGGAGCTCCGGGTGAGACCGGTCTCCTTCAGGGCTATCTGGAAATGCTGGGAGTCCCGTTCTCTACCTGCAGCGCCTTCGTGACCACCGTCGCGTTCGACAAATATTCCTGCAAGAGCTATATCAAGGACCTTCCTTTCGTAAAGTTCGCAAAGGACCTTCTCGTCCGTCAGGGCGATGACCTGGACGCTTTCGTAGCCGCCGCATCCTCTTCGCTCCGCCTGCCTCTGTTTGTGAAGCCCACTTCAGGCGGATCCAGCTTCGGCATCACGAAGGTAACCTCCTTCGATAAACTCGCCGAGGCGGTTCGCTTCGCCTTCTCTGAGAACGAGACTGTCCTGGTTGAGGAGGGTATCCCCTGTGACCACGAGCTTACCTGTGCTGTCTTCCGCGGCGAAAAAGGCCTTACAGCCCTTCCTGTTATCGAAATTATCTCGGAGACGGGATGGTTCGACTACGACGCAAAATATAACGGCAGGAGCCGTGAAGTCTGCCCTGCGGAAATCCCCGAGGCGCTTTCTTCCCGTATCCAGGAAATCACGAAGGGTATCTACCGCCGCCTGGGGTGCAAGGGCCTCGTCCGGATGGACTATATCGTTTCAGGAGATGACGTCTGGTTCCTCGAGGTTAATATCATTCCAGGAATGACCAACGCTTCCCTCGTTCCAAAGATGGTACGCGCTTCCGGCCGCGACATCACTTCCTTCCTCACGGAAATCATCGAACACTCCTGATGCTCCTGCTGGACTTTCTGGAGGGCGCATCGGCTCTGCCTTATCCTAAGGAAGAGGCGGAGGCGATTGTCCATCGTCTGGTGGAGGAACTTCTGGGGGTCAAAAGCTACACACACATAATCGAGCCGGGATATGAGATTCCTCAGGAGAAGATGCCGGCACTGGAGGAAAGTATGGGAAGGCTCCGGGGCGGCGAGCCGCTCCAGTATGTGCTCGGGTTCGAAGAGTTCTGCGGAAGGCGGTTCTCTGTGGGGCCCGGAGTCCTGATTCCCCGTCCGGAGACGGAGGGACTCGTAAGAGAGGTCCTCCGTCGGATGGGCCCGCGCAGGGGGCAATGCCGGATCCTTGATATGTGCACCGGTAGCGGAGCCATTGCCTGGACACTGAAATTTGAGATTCCGGGGGCGGAGGTCGTCGCTGTGGATATCTCGGAGGATGCGCTTGCGACCGCCAGGACGCAGTTCCCCGGGGTTCCGGCGCCGCGCTTCGCGCTTTCGGATGTGCTCGGAGAGATTCCGCCGGAGGTCAGCGGCCCATTCGATGTAGTAGTTTCCAATCCTCCGTATGTGATGGAAAGCGAAAAGGCTCTTATGAGACGGAATGTCCTTGATTATGAGCCCGGGATGGCTCTGTTCGTTCCGGATTCGGATCCGCTGAGGTTTTACCGCGCCGTGGCGGGATGGGCCTCCCTGCTGCTTCGTCCAGGAGGGCTTGTCGCGGTGGAGATAAACGAGTCAATCCCGGAGGAGACGGCGGCGGTTTTTGCTGCTTCGGGATTCGAAAAAGTGGAAACTGTCGAAGATTTTAGGGGTAAAAAAAGATACATTTTCGCAAATCACCCCCTTTAGAACACCTTCTGACCCGTATTTTTAATTTATCCGTTTTAATTTTTACAAAACGGATAGCTATTCGTTCCTTTGTGATGACCCCGGCTTAATCCGGGATTGAATCAATATGGAACGTATTATTTGTCATTTAGGCCGTACGGCGGCCCTGCTTCTGGCCATTCCGGCCATACTCTGTTGTAATAAGGATTCCTCTTCAGACGAGCCTGTGTCTGCGAATGACAGTTCGCCGGTACTCCTGGAGGATTTCGCAAAACTGCTGTCTTCGCTGGATATAGGTTCAGGGCAGGTTGGGGAGGTATACGATGCCGTATCGTCCTCTTCGGGGAATGGTTATGATGAAGAGTATACGATGAGGGACCTGTTTGCAAGTCCGGGGGCCGGTGTCGGCGATACCCCTTCTACAAAGGCATCAAAAGCATATGATATTCCCCTTAGGGATCTCATCGCTGATGCGGTCCGTTCCCGCACCAAGGCTGACGGAGGGAGCCAGGCTTCGGCCTCCGCGGAGCAGTTCCTCCAGGAGCTTTCTTCCTCAGACATCCAGATTTATTGGCCTTACTCCGATTCCTGGTCGGAGGACGCCCCCTCGCCCATCATTACCTACGACCCTATGGACGGCTCGGATATCTCCATTGGCTATTTCCGGGACTCTTCCGGCACTGTCAATTCCTTCAAGGTTACTGAGGAGACGGCCCGGCGCTATCCTGTCTGGGTTATAAACCGTAACAACGACGCTGAATTCCGAAGCCTTGAACTCCTTCGCCGGTCTGACCCCTCCTGGGGCCACGGTGGCGGCGATATCATCGTCCGTCACGCCTTGTCTGAGTATCGGCCCCATCCCGTGCCGGGCGCTACGGCTTCGGCGGAGACGGGCTTTGCTCCCCAAAACCTTCGCCATCCCGCCTCTTCGGCCGAGCCGGCGACGGAAATCCGCACGCTGATTCTGCGGTCGTTCAAGGCGAACAGGCATTTCGACAGCTGGCTTGCGGGAGCGAGCGAGTTCTTCATAAAGTGTGGGAGCGTGGAGAATTTCGTCGCATCGACGGAGGCGGAGCTGAGGCTTTACGAGCCGTCGATAACGGACTTTATGATTGTCGTGAAGCGGAGCCAGGTCGGGGAGGAGATGCCTTTCAATGCCGTACTCGTGTCCGAATGGACCCCGGCGCTGCAGAGCTGTGCGATGATGGTGACGGAGGATGACGGCGGCTCCAGAACGGATTGGAAGTGCTCTGCCGTGGTCAAATACAACTCCAAGAGCTATGGCATCGAGATCAGCATCCCCCTTAACTCCCGTGACGACATTGTCTGGCGCGGCCAGCTCTCCGCAAACTACATCCAAAAGTACAGCGGCACCGTGGGCCACTTCGGCGACATCGACGTCGTCCTGGAACTGATATGACGTCGTCCTGGAACTGATATGACCAGGACGGCGTCTTTGCTGGCTCCACGAAGCCGCAGAAGGGACTGGCAGTGCACAAGGTCTGCTTTTGGGTAGGGGACCTTGTGCGCAAATCAGCAACAGAAGACATAAACCGCACAAGGTCCCAGGGGTAAAATCAGACCTTGTGCATCTTGAAGTAAAACACCTGTAATTATATGAATAAAAAACTATTGGAAGTCTCCGTCAGGGATGACGGAAACTTTATCATCCTGACAGAAAACGAGGATTATTTGAAGGGGCTCCTTAATCCGGACAGACCGGAAGAAATTGATGCCGTTATCAGAAAAATGATCAGGGAAGTGGGGAGAACCATGTGGGGAGATCAAGACAGAGGAATTGCTTTTAGTTTCATTGTAAGAATTCTGAGTATGGCAGAGATATGTTCTTGTGCAGAACCATATCAACGGCTGGAGGAATTTTGGATGACTATGATATCGACAACAATTCCAATGATGGAGAACTACAGTGATGCATTGAAGGTGCAATTCGGAGATGAACCTTGGAAAAAGGTGAGGCCTCTCACTATGGTCGATGGGGAATTTGTCAGCGTCCCTGCCGGGATGACCCAGATAAAGGAAGGTGATAAATGGCGTTCGTAAAACCTGTACTTAGGGTGATGCCTGGGGGAGAAGTCGCCTGGGTAAGCCCGTTTCATATAAACTTCGAGGGCCTTGAAAGGAACATTATCTGTCGCGATGATGAGGACTGTGATACTCTGGTAAAATGTATATTCATATGCTCCTGGAGAAAAAATGTCATAGTAATCATATATGCTGTTGTATCAAACCACGCCCATATCGCCGCACTTGCCAAAAGCCTTGAGGATGCTCAGCTGTATGCTATGGAAGTAAAAAGGACATATTCACTGCTCTTTCGGAGAAAGTATGGTGAAACCGCCGTTCTTCGCCGAACCAGCGTAGATGTTCAGGCTCTGGATACGGACTGGTATCTCAGAAATGCATTGGCATATATCCCCAGAAATGCCCTGGATAATGGGGCAGAGAATGTGGAAGATTACAAATGGACAGGATTCCGTGCATTTTTCAGGAAGAGAAGCAGCATCGGGAAGAGGGAAACTGTTTCACCTGTTCTACCCGTTCCACCCCCGAAACACATGGAACAGTGGAACAAGATGTGTTTTCCTGATTTAGGTTGACTTTTTTGAAGTCTTAACCCTGAAGAAAGTTGACCTGGATTTAACTTATCGCTGGTTTATGTTGACTTGACGTCAATATCGCTATTATTTGTTGACTTATCCGGTCCTTATCGCGTTCATGGGTTGACTGGAGGCCGTAGGCCGGAAGGAGACCCATGAACGGCAGACAAAGATATATTATTTTCTCCGGTTTCCAAAGCCTGCTTCTCCAGGATGGCCCTGACGGCCTTTTCCCGATAGCTGACCCACCACTTCTCCAGAACACCTTCGCACAAGGCCGCTTCGGCGGGTGTCATCATGTTGATGCTCATGTGGGGGCGCCGGAAGTTGTAGAAGTCAACGGCTTTGGCTACGGCATCACGCACCTGGGCTATGTCCGTGAAGCGTTTGCCCTTGAGCAGTTCGTTCTTCATCGTATTGTTGATGCGCTCCGCCTGGGCATTCTCCTTGGGATCGCCGCTCTCGGTCATGCTGATTCTGATTCCGCGCCCGCGCAGGATGCGCACATACTCGCTGCTGGCGTACTGGACGCCGCGGTCTGAATGATGGATAAGATCAACTTTCTCGATGCCATCAAGGCGTTTAAGGGCCATTTCAAGGGCTTCCAGAGGGTAAACGGTCTCCAGTGTGGGGCCGACACTCCAGCCGATGATTTCCTCGGTGTATGCATCAAGAATGAGGGATAGGTAACAGAAGATATAAGTATTGTCATCAACCCATATCGGTATGTATGTGATATCGCTTACCCACAGCTGGTTAGGCCTCGTAGGAATAAGTTCCTTGATGAGGTTGGGGAAGGTCGGCAACCCATGCGTAGAGTCTGTCGTCCGTGGCTTACGCATCCGGAGTTTGACTTTCAACTTATGCTTGTCAAGGATATCCTCGAACCGGTCACGGCCTACGGTGTCGTTGTCGCCGAAGTCGTGCTTGTACATCGTCCAGAGCTTCATCCCGCCGATGCCGGGATCAATAGCTCTGATACTATGCACGTATTCTACTACAAACGCCTCCTGCGCCGCTTTGCGCAGGACTATGTCCTCATCACGCTTGTAGTATGCCTGCTTTGATTTGCCAAACAGTTTGCTCATGGGCTCCACGGGATAGCGTTTGGAGTCCTTCGCATGCAGGGTCTCTACCGTTTGGCGCCAGATTTTTTTCTGATGGGAACCTTGAAGGTGGATTCCGCGAGGTCTATCATAGTGTTGTAGGCCTCCGCCCGCATCTTTTCATGCCGGAGCTGCTCCTCCAACTCCTCAATACGGGCGCGAAGAACGTTAACATCATCCGTAGAACCGCTCTGGCCCTCCTGGAGAGTGCTCTGTGGTTGGCCTTTTGCTGTGTTCTTGCTCATGTCAGTCGATTCTTTCAATCCGTTTGCTTCTGCAAATTTAGCAATCCATCTGTAAAGCATCGATCTCGAGATGGGAATTTGTCGGATAATTTGCGTTGCTCCTACTCCTTTGTGGAAGTAAAGGTCCATGGCAATATCGAAGTATTGCTCTGCTTTGTTGGTCCTGCAAAAATACATAACTGTTGTTTTTAACAGTCAACTTTTTTCAGGGTAATACAAGATGATGATATAATGTGGAAATACCAATATCCAGGATTTTCCATTATCCTTGCATCCGAAGTCCATAACTATGGGCTTTTTTCCCCATTTTCCTGCACTTTCGTGTACGCACCGTTCCGTCCCCAACGGACGTTGTGCGGTAGGTGTCATTTTAGAGGGTACACCTACCGCAACCCAAATCACCAATCATCTTATTATCAACGCATTACCTAAAACAATCGCGGTAGGTGTCCCCCCTATCTGGACACCTACCGCAGCAGGGTTGGCGGACGACGAGGGAAGTGCGAAGCGGGGACGGAGGGAGGGGGCGTGAAGTGTAATGTGCTGATTTTTAGCGTGTTAGACAAAAGAGGGGTATCGAAAGCCGACACCCCTCTTTTGCGTAATAGATTGTGTTTCAACACTTTACATTTCACGCTCGAAATCGGGAGCGGAGCCAGGGTGCTGGGAAAAGGCGGCGGGGCGGACGAGGAGCAGTGGCCGTGGGGCGGACGAGGAGCGACCAATCATATGGGAAAGGGGCTATTGTGCACAAGGTCTGCTTTTGGGTAGGGGACCTTGTGCACAAATCGGCGACAGGGCACAAAAACCGCACAAGGTCCCCCGTCTAAAATCAGACCTTGTGCATTTGCACCAGAAAGATGGGAAGGACGCAGGAGGAAAGCGAAGGACCCGAGATGCAGAAGGGAGCCAGGGAAAGGAGGGGACCCCAGGGCAAGAAGGGACCCGGGGAAAGAAGGGAGCCAGGGAAAGGAGGAGACCCCAGGGGAGGAGGAGAGCCAGGGGAAGGAGGGAACCCCGGGAAAGGAGGGGACCCAGGGGAGGAGGAGACCCAGGGGAAGGTGGAGACCCCAGGGGAGGAGGGACCGGAGGAGAGGTGCGGAGGAGAGTGCGGAGAAAAAAAATTTGGGAAAGAGGAAAAAAGGGCCGGGCATATTGGGGCGAAAGAGAAAATTTCGTAAATTTACACCCTAATTCACAACTGACAGAAATACACGACAAGATATGCCTTTTCCTTTCCTGACACAGGAGCTTGCGATTGACCTCGGAACAGCCAATACCGTCATTTTCCAGAATGACGAAATCGCGCTGGACCAGCCCTCCATCGTAGCCATAGACAATCACACGGGAAAGTGCATCGCCCTGGGCCAGAAGGCGAAACTGATGCACGAAAAGACTAACCCCGGAATCAAGACCGTAAGGCCGCTGCGTGACGGTGTTATCGCGGACTTCAACGCTGCGGAGATGATGATCCGCGGATTCATCCGCGAGGTCAACTCCAAACACCGCTCCCTCTTCCAGCCTAACCTCAAGATCGTCGTCGGAATCCCCTCCGGATCAACAGAAGTTGAGATCCGAGCCGTCCGCGACTCTTCCGAGCACGCCGGAGGACGCGATGTATACCTCATTTACGAACCTATGGCTGCCGCACTCGGAATCGGCCTCGATGTCGAAGCTCCTAAGGGAAATATGGTCGTCGATATCGGAGGAGGCACTACCGAGATCGCCGTAATCTCCCTCGGAGGCATTGTCCAGCAGGAGTCAATCCGTGTCGCCGGCGACGTCTTCACCTCCGACATCCAGAACTACCTGCGTCAACAGCACGTCATCAAGGTTGGTGAAACCACGGCGGAGAAGATCAAGATCGCCGTCGGTTCTGTCATCCCTGAACTTGACGAGGAACCGGAACCCTTCATCGTCCGCGGTCCAAACCTTATGACAGGTCACCCGGTAGAGGCCACCATCCCCTATCAGGAGATAGCTCACTGCCTTGACAAGTCTATCGCCCGTATCGAAGCCTCGATTCAGCAGGTTCTGGAGCAAACCCCTCCCGAGCTGTACTCGGACATTGTCGAAAACGGCATCAACCTCTCCGGAGGCGGAGCCCTTCTCCGCGGCCTTGCAAAGAGGCTCTCGGAAAAGGTCAACATCCCCTTCCACGTCGCAGAGGATCCCCTCCGCGCCGTCGCAAGGGGAACCTGCCTTGCACTTAAGAACACAGCTAACTACTCGTTCCTTATGCGGTAATGGCAAAGCGCAGGCCCCTCTTTCCAAGAATCCTTTCCGCAGCAATCTTCATCCTTTTGGAGATTGCTGCACTTTCGATTCTCAGAAGCGGTACCCAGGCGCGGAATCTCTGGCTTGCGCGAGCCGGTCACGGCTTTATGGGCACTGTCTGGGGCGCCACCGAAGGGGTGAAGAATTTCTTCGCCCTCCGGAAAACCAACGAAAAGCTTGCGGAGGAAAACTTCCGCCTCCGTACCGTAATCGAACGGGGTACATTCCAGCAGCATCAGGCTTATATCGACACCCTTTCCGGACTGCCAAGGATAGGACATTTCGAGTATCTTAACGCTGAGGTCGTAAAGGCATCACGGAATAAGCAGCACAACTACATCATAGTTTCAAAGGGCTATGAGGACGGGGTGAAGGAAAAGTCCGGAATCGTTACCCCGGAGGGTGTCGTCGGTATCGTCGATGCCGTCAGCGCCCATTACAGCTTTGCCCTTTCCCTTCTCAACGCAGACATTTCCATCAGCGCAAGACTGGGAACCGAAGGGGCCGTAGGGCCATTGGCCTGGGACGGGAAATCCCGGAGGGGAGCAATCCTCAGGGAGATTCCCCTGCAGTACAAATTCGAGCCCGGTGATACGGTTTTCACCAGCGGCTATTCCTCTATCTTCCCCCCGGACATCCCCCTCGGGACGGCCGGAGAATCCAGGATAATAAACGGCGCCACGATGGAAATCAAGGTCAACCTTTTCCAGGATTTCGGATCCTTGAGATATGTGACACTTGTCCATAATACGGACTTTGACGAACTGGAGGGATTCGGAATATGAAAAAGAATACCTATTGGATCGTATACCTGATAATGTGGATACTTCAGCTGCTGCTTTCAAACTACGTCCGCATTACCCCGTACGTGATGATTACCCTGCTTCCGGTGATGGTTCTGACCATTCCCCTCAGGGTTCCGTCAATATGGGCTATGGTTATCGCCTTTGCCACGGGTCTTTCCGTAGATTTCCTTGCTGACGGGGTTGTGGGCCTGAATGCCCTCTCGCTCGTTCCCGTCGCTTTTGCGAGGAACGGTATCATTTCGCTCGTGTTCGGCGGCGAGCCCTTCGAGCGGAACGAAGACGTATCCGTCACGAAGAACGGATTCGGACAGATGTCTATGGCCGTCCTTCTCGCCCTTGCGCTTTTCCTTGCCGTATATATTATCGCTGACGGGGCGGGAGTCCGTCCCCTCTGGTTCAACGCCGCGCGCTTCGCCGCTTCCCTCGCCGCCGGATACGTCGTATCCGTCCTCGCCCTGGATTCCCTTGCTCCGGATACGAGGCGATGAATGATGACCGTCATATACGTCTTCTGATAGGACTCGGCGTTGTCGTCCTGATTCTGCTGGGGAAACTGTTTTCCATCCAGATTCTCGACGGGAAGTACAAGGCCGACGCTGAGAGGAATTCGATGGTCTATGAGACCATCTACCCCACAAGAGGCATCATCTACGACCGCGACGGCAGGATACTCGTCGGAAACAAGACCGCCTATGACATCAAGGTCACTCCCCGGGAAGTCAGGGAGTTTGACACCCTGTCCCTTGCGGCAGTCCTCGACGTGACGCCCGAGTTCATCAAAGAGAAGATGGCCGAATACAAGAAAAACCGCAGCATCGGCTATCAGAGCGTCACGATGATCCGTTCCCTCCCCGCTGAGAAGTACAACCGCTTCGCGGAAATCGCCTACCGCTTCCCCGGCTTCAAAGGCCAGATGAGGTCCATCCGCGATTACCCCTTCAATGCCGGCGGAAACCTCCTTGGTTATGTCTCCGAGGTCAATCAGGCCTATATCAACCGTCATCCGGACGAGTACCGCAGCGGCGACTTCGCCGGTATGACCGGTATCGAGGCGGCAAGGGAGAAGGAACTGCGCGGCGAAAAAGGATATCACATCTACCTCCGGAACTCTCACAATCAAATTGAGCAGCCCTACAGGGGCGGCGAGGAGGACAAAGAGGCCGTCGCCGGCCACGACATAGTGACAACCATCGACGCTACGCTCCAGCAATACGGTCAGCAGCTGATGCAGGGAAAGGTAGGCAGCGTCGTCGCCATCGAGCCCTCGACCGGAGAAATCCTCGCCCTTGTCTCCTCCCCCGGAATCGACGTCGAGCAGCTTGCGGAGATAGGAAAATACTACAACGAGATTGTCTCGAGCCCATACAAGCCTATGTACAACCGCGCTGTCCAGGCGTCATACCCTCCCGGTTCCGTGTTCAAGCTTGTGAACGGCCTCATCGGCCTGCAGGAAGGCGTCCTGACGCCTCACAACTACTATCCCTGCAGCCAGGGCTATCACTTCGGCAGCGGCCGGAAGCTGGGCTGTCACGCCCATAAATCCCCGATCGATATGGAGGAGTCCATAATGATGTCCTGCAACGCCTACTACTGCTATGTCCTTAAGAACATCCTGGACAACAAAAAGTACGACAATGTCGCAGAAGCGCTCGACGCCTGGCACGACTATGTCACAAGCTTCGGCTTCGGACGGAAACTCGGGAGCGACTTCCCGGCGGAGCTCAGCGGCAGCATCCCTACTTCCAAGACATATAACAAGGCATACGGCAAGGGCTGGTGGAACTCCACAACGGTAATTTCCCTGTCCATTGGCCAAGGTGAAATCCTCGCGACGCCTATGCATCTTGCGAACCTCTGCGCCACCATCGCGAACCGCGGCTACTACATCATCCCCCACATCGTAAAGGCCTCCGAGGGCGTCGAGATTGACCCCAAGTACTACGAAAAGCAGTACACAAAAGTGGACACACTCCAGTTCCCCAAGATCATAAACGGTATGTACAGGGCTGTCAACAGCGGCCCGGGAAGCGGCGGAACTGCAACCATCGCCGCCGTCGAAGGGCTGGATATCTGCGGAAAGACCGGAACGGCCCAGAATCCCCACGGCGCGGACAATTCCGTATTCATCTGCTTTGCCCCGAGGGAAAACCCCAAAATAGCGATCGCCGCCTATGTTGAACAGGGCGGTTTCGGTGCGACGAATGCAGCGCCGATAGCTTCCCTTATGGTCGAAAAATACCTCACCGGGGAGGTAGGCAGACCAGCCCTTGAAAAGAGGATCAAGGAGACAAACCTTCTTTCACGGATGAGGAAATGATAGAAGCGCCCGGCTCATATCAGAGAGGACTCCGACAGTCCATTGACTGGAAGCTGATCATATGCTATCTGCTTCTGGTCCTGATTGGCCTTGCAAACATCTATGCTGCGATCCATACCTCTGACAACGTCTCGTTCTTCGCCTGGGAATCCAGAAGCGGAAAACAGCTCATCTGGATAGGGACGGCGCTTGTCCTCGCCACCCTTATCCTGTTCGTAATGCCGGCGAGGTGGTGGGAGGGGCTTTCGCTCCCGCTATACCTGTTTGTGCTGCTGCTGCTTATCGCAGTCATATTCCTGGGCGTCGAGGTCAAGGGGTCCAGGTCCTGGTTCGCCTTCGGCCCTGTCCGATTCCAGCCGGCAGAGATATCAAAGATATCGACATCGCTGCTGCTCGCTGCCGTTATGAGCCGGACGGATTTCAATATCCGTAAATTCAAAAACCTCGCCCTTGCCGGCGCAATCCTCCTGATTCCGATGCTGGTCATACTGGGCGAGAGCGAAACCGGTAGCGCCCTGGTGTACCTAGGATTCATATTTGTCCTGTATCGGGAAGGACTTTCCGGATGGTGGCTGGCCCTGATAGGGCTTGCTATCGCCCTTTTCATAACAACGCTCACCCTGTCGCCCTTCCACTCGATTCTTCTCCTTGTCGCGGTCGTTGGCATAACCTATTCTTTCCAGGGCACGCGGAAACAGTTCAGGCCCAGATTCCTCATAACCGCCGGATTCGTCCTTGTGATGTCGCTGGTACCGTGGATTCTCCGTCTTGTTGACCTGAGTATCCTTAAAGATCAGCTTGCAATCCTGACCGAGTACTACGTGCCGCAGGCCGGTGAAGCGCGTCACGCCTCCGGGGAATATCTCCTCCGGATAAAACCGGTCCATATCATTACCCTCACAAGCCTTCTGGCAATCCCCCCGCTTGCCCTCCTTGCATATCGGCAGAGGGACAGGGCGCTGTGGCTTACAATCGGGGCTTTCATCGTGGGCGCAGTACTGGTGTTTTCCTCCGACTATATCTTCGACGAAGTCCTCCAGGACCACCAGAGAAGCCGTATCGAGGTCCTTCTGGGGCTGAAGGAGGACCCTTCAGGAGTGGGCTACAACCAGAACCAGTCAAAAATCGCCATCGGATCCGGCGGCCTTGCCGGAAAGGGATGGCTTGGCGGGACCCAGACAACCTACGGCTTCGTTCCGGAGCAGTCCACTGACTTTATTTTCTGCACCGTCGGTGAACAGTTCGGATTCCTCGGGTGCCTTCTGGTGATTGCCCTGTACGTATTTCTCATAGTAAGGATAATGATGGACGCGGAAAGGTGCAGGTCGCCGTTCACGAGGATATACGGGTACTGCGTCGCCGCCTGCATTTTTATGCACCTTTTCATAAACATAGGGATGACGCTGGGGCTGATGCCGGTGATTGGCATTCCGCTGCCTCTGCTCTCCTACGGAGGCTCTTCGCTATGGGCCTTCACCATACTGATATTTATTTTTATCGCACTGTACCGGGACGAAAAGAAGTATTTTTAGTATCTTTGCGCCTCAATTAGAAAACTCGATATGACATCCAAAGAAATCCGTCAGAAGTATCTTGACTTCTTTGCTTCGAAGGGACACACCGTGGTCCCCTCCGCTCCGATGGTAATCAAGAATGACCCTACCCTTATGTTCACGAACGCCGGTATGAACCAGTTCAAGGACATTTTCCTCGGGAACAGCGCCCCCAAATTCCCAAGGGCGGCTGACAGTCAGAAGTGTCTCCGTGTAAACGGCAAGCACAATGACCTCGAGGCTGTGGGCCACGACGGACGTCATCATACGATGTTCGAGATGCTGGGAAACTGGTCTTTCGGGGACTATTTCAAGACTGAGGCCATCGACTGGGCCTGGGAGTTGCTGACGGATGTCTACAAGATTGACCCTTCTATCCTCTACGCAACCGTATTCGAAGGCGCCGCTGAGGACGGAACCACCCTTGACACGGAGGCCCGGGAAGCCTGGCGCAAGCACCTCCCGGAGGACCATATCCTCCTTGGAAACAAGCACGACAACTTCTGGGAGATGGGTGACACCGGCCCCTGCGGCCCTTGTTCTGAGATTCACATCGACCTAAGAAGCCCCGAGGCCATTGCTCAGAGGCCCGGACGCGAGCTTGTCAATACGGACAACGACGATGTCATCGAGATATGGAACCTCGTGTTTATGCAGTTCGAGAGAAAGGCTGACGGCCATCTTGAGCCGCTGCCGGCAAAGAATATCGACACTGGAATGGGCTTTGAAAGGCTCTGTATGATCCTTCAGGGGAAAAAGTCCAATTATGAGACAGACGTCTTCTCCCCCATTATCGCAGAGACTGAGAAAATCTCCGGCCACAAATATTCCGAAGGCGGAAACGTAGAAGTGGCGATGAGGGTTATCGCGGACCATCTCCGCGCAATCGCATTCTCAATCGCTGACGGGCAGCTTCCTTCCAATGTGAAGGCAGGATACGTTATCCGTAGGATACTCCGCCGTGCGGTCCGCTATGGATATACATTCCTTGGACTTGAAGAGCCCTTCCTTTGCAGGCTGATTCCTACGCTCGTTGACATTATGGGCGAAGCCTATCCCGAACTCCCCGCCCAGCAGAAGCTTATCGAAAGCGTCATCCGCGAGGAAGAAAACGCTTTCCTCCGTACCCTTGACAGGGGTATCCGCCTGCTCGAAGGCGAAATCTCAAAGAATGCTGCGACAAAAGTCATCCCCGGAACCCAGGCATTCATCCTCTACGACACATACGGCTTCCCTATCGACCTTACCGAACTTATCGCAACCGAAAAGGGCTACACCGTAGATATCGAAGGGTTCAACGTTGAACTCCAGAAGCAGAAGGAGCGCGCCCGTAACGCAACCGCCAACGAGTTCGGTGACTGGGAGGTCTTCTACGAGGGGGATGAGGTCGAATTCCTGGGATATGACGTCCTCGAGGTTACCGGCGCACGCCTTCTCAAGCAGAGGACCGTAAAGCAGAAGAACAGGGAACTGTATCAGCTCGTATTCGACAGGACTCCGTTCTATGCGGAGATGGGAGGACAGGTTGGCGACACCGGTGTCGTCGAATCCGCCTCCGGAGAGGTAATCCGTATTATAAACACCGTCAAGGAGAACAATCTTACTATCCATCTCGCGGAGAAACTTCCCTCTTCCGGTGAGGGGGAATGGGCCCTCAAGGTCGACGCCGGACGTCGCCAGAGGATAATGAACAACCACACCGCGACTCACCTTCTCCATCAGGCCCTCCGGGAAATCCTCGGAACCCACGTGGAGCAGAAGGGATCGTTCGTGGGCCCGGACTACTTCCGCTTCGACTTCTCCCATTTCCAGAAAGTCACCGACGAGGAGCTCCGCGCCGTCGAGCGCAGGGTCAACGAACTGGTAAGGGCTGACTATCCTCTCTGTGAGAAGAGGGATGCCACGATGGACGAGGCCCGTTCGATGGGCGCAATGGCCCTTTTCGGCGAAAAGTACGGAGACGTCGTACGTGTCGTACGTTTCGGTGATTCAGTGGAGCTTTGCGGCGGAACTCATACGAGGGCGACCGGTACGATAGGCCTGTTCAAAATCCGGGCTGAAAGCGCTGTCGCTGCAGGCGTGCGCCGTATCGAAGCCTTCACCGGCGCAGCCGCAGAGGAGGCCCTGGAAAATGTCGAAGACCTTCTGAAGAACCTTAAGGGGATGTTCAACAACGTTCCGGATCTTACCGCTGCCGTCGAAAAGGTCCTCAGCGAGAATGCTGACGCCCGAAAGCAGCTGGAAGAAATCGCTGCGGAAAGAGCATCCGCCATCGCTGAAAAACTCGAGGAGCAGGCTGTCGAAACCGGAGGAGTCAAAATAGTAAGGTTCGATTCGTCGATGGACCCTTCTATTGTCAGGAACGTCGCGCTTATGCTCCAGAAGAAGGTCAGCAGAATGGTCCTTGCCGGTGCATTCGCATTCGCAGGCAAGCCCAATCTTATCCTGATGTATTCTTCAGACCTTGTCGATGCAGGAAAGAACGCCGGCAAGGACATCCGCGAAGCTGCTGCCCTCATCCAGGGCGGCGGCGGCGGACAGCCCGGCCTTGCGACAGCAGGCGGACGCCATATCGAAGGCCTTCCCGCCGCACTCGACAAACTTGTCGAGGTCGCGACGCGACAAGCGTAGAATCCAATAATCAGTTCAGGATAACAAGGGCGAGGGAAGGGTGTGAGAAGCTGAGCTTGACAACATCAGAGGAGGAACGGTTGAGGGTTGCTTTCCACCAATTGTCAAAGATGACATCGTCCGTGGGCCAGACAAGGCCTTCGGACTTTATTTTAAGGCTGTTGTCCGGGGAAAGTATAGACACGCGGCGGCCCTCGCCGATATGGAGCTCAATGGTATCGGTGACGGCGAAGATAGTGCTGTAGTCGGAGACCATCTGTATTTCCGCCTTGCAGGAGGGAAACATCCTTGTGTATTCCATCAGAAGGGAAATGTTCCCTATGGTGTGGTCCTCACGAAGACCGGTGGCCCCGAGAATGGTAATCGAGGCGGCGTCCGGATAATGCTCCATGATATAGCACATGGCCTTTGTCTGGTCGTTATCGTCCTGCTCCCCGACACGGACAAATTTCCTCTCAAAGGCGGCAGCCGCATCGGAATCGATTGAGTCCATATCCCCTATGACTACCGCTTTTTCTACAAGGGCTGGGTTATGCTCAAGAAGCTTTGACGCAGCCCCGTCGCAACAGACGATAAAGTCAGCCGAATCAAGAAGATACAGGGGATACTCGCCACGGGGGAATTCGCCGTTGCAAAGGATCGCTATATTGCCCCCCGTAAACATCAGTCTTCAACAGGACGGGCCTTATCGAGTTCCGCACGGGAGGTCCCGGAGAGGGCCCTGTATGACTCCGGATTGCGGAAGCCCTTCAGGAAGGAGCCTGTGTCCATACGTTTTTTACCCTGCAGCTGGATATCCTTGAGCGCGACAGCGCCGTCCTCCGCGGCGATTGCAAAGTAGGTCTTGCCGTCTGTGAGGACCGTCCCGGGTGCGGTTCCCTCAGGGACCGGAAGGGAGTGTTCCCCGGCAAAGAAAATCTTCAGCTGGAGCTGCGCGCCGTCCAGGCCTTCAAGGGTTGTGAATGCCGCGGGATATGGACTTAAGCCGCGGATAAGATTGACGATATTACGGACTGAATCATTCCAGTCAATGGACCTGAGCTCCGGAGTAAGTTTGGGGGCGGGATAAAGAAGCTCGCTTCCCTGGACGAAACTTCGCTGGGTACGGGTCTCAAGGTTATGCTGGATAAGTCCCTCGACCGTATCAACGACAAGCGACGCGCCTATTTCCATCAAGGCGTCGTGGACCGTTCCCGCAGTATCCTCCGGTTTGATCCGGAGTTCCTGACGGAGAAGGATTCCTCCTGTGTCGATGTTCTTGTCAATCATAAAGGTAGTGACACCGGTGATGTTCTCGCCGTTGATAACGGCCCAGTTGATAGGAGCGGCGCCGCGGTATTGCGGCAGCAGGGCGGCGTGAAGGTTGAACGTTCCAAGCCTGGGCATTGCCCATACTTCCTTTGGAAGCATCCTGAACCCGACCACGACAAACATATCCGCCCTCCACGCGGCAAGGGCCTTCAGGAACTCGGGGTCCTTGAGTTTTTCCGGTTGCAGGAGGGGAATACCACGGGCCACGGCATACTGCTTCACCGCGCTCTCGTTAAGCTTCATTCCGCGTCCGGAAGGCTTGTCCACGGCAGTGACTACGCCAACCACCTTGTATCCCTTCCCGAGAAGAGCGTCGAGCGAAGCCACAGCAAATTCCGGTGTGCCCATAAAGACGATTCTCGTCTTGCGGAAGAAGGACCATATCTTGCTGATGAGCCGCCTCCACCCCGTCTTGAATCCATCCATATTGAACAGAGCCGAATCTTCGATTGCCTTCCAGGTCAGGAAGGCGCCTATCGGAGCCAGTACCATAGCCGATATGAAATCTCCCACGGCAGCAGGAGTCGCTCCGTCGTTCGCCAGCTTTGTTCCGGAAATGTCCACCACCCAGTAAAGGACGAAGAACAGGATTGAAATAACCGCGGGAGTTCCCAGTCCTCCCTTCTTGATCAGGGCGCCGATAGGAGCGCCGATGAAAAACAGGAGGAAGCAGGCGAGGGCCTGGGCATATTTCTTCCACATCTCGACGTCAGTCCTTCTGAGGAGTCTCGTGTAGTCGTAGGCCTCCATCGCCTGGCTCCGCAAGGTGGATTCGAACTGGCTTGCGCGTGAAGAGGCGTTCTCGTAAGCTCTCTTCTCCTTTTCGAGTGAAGGCCAGGAGATTTCCGGCTGGGCCATCACGGACTTTGACTTCCAGGAGGTATCCAGCTGCTTTCGGTAAGTAAGGACCGTGCTCTTGTCCAGTTCCTGGAGATGGCGTTCAAGGTTTGTCATCACGAGGTTAGTCAGGGAGTCGTGACCCTTGGATAGCTGCTTGATGCTCATAGACTTGACCTGCTCTCCATAGCGGGCGGAGTCAGAGTGCTGGAAGGCATAATTCTCAAGAGAGATGATCATATCCTGGCGGGCGAACCTGATCCTTTGGAGAGCTAGCGTCGTATCACGGTATTTCTTGGTATTCGTCTCCTGATAGTTCGTCCCGCTGTAGAGGGAGAAGGTAAGGTAGTCCTTCGCCTTGGACATCTTGATAATACCGCTGTCAGCGACCGTAATGGCGGTGTTACCGCGGTTCTTGGAGTGATCATAGACGATGACATCATACATCATCCCGCTTTCCCTGTCGCGGTCTCCGACCCGGAGGATATAGCCTTCGATACCGTCGTAGAATGTTCCTACGGGTATCTTGATTTCCGATTTTGTGTGACGGAAGTCATCACGCATAGTGTATAGCTGGTTCATAGCGTGGGGGACCAGCCTGTCGCATACGAAAAACGTTGCAACGCTTATCACGGCAGCGGCGATTGTCATTGGGAGGAGAATCCTCGAAAGGGATATTCCTGCCGCCTTCATTGCAGTAAGCTCGTAATTCTCGCCCATCTGGCCCAGCGTCATCATCGACGAAAGGAGCGTCGCAAGAGGGAGAGCAAGGGGCAGCGTCTGGCAGCTTCCCCACATCAGGAACTCCATAATCACCTTGAATTCCAGGCCCTTACCCACGAGTTCATCGATGTACAGCCAGAGGAACTGGAGCACAAGGATAAACACCACGATAAGAAGGATCGCGAAAAACGGTCCGACAAACGAGGTCAATATGAACCTGTCGAGTTTTTTCATTGCGCACAAATGCGTACAGTCCGCAAAAATACGCAAAATTCCTTATATTTGCGAAAACCTATGACCCGATGCTGAAAAAATATATCCATATCACTTTGCTCGGTCTGTTTTGGTTTGAGTCTCTCTTCGCCCAGTTATCCCTTCGTCACGTATTGACAGAGGGAGAGGTCTCTTTAATAGAGGACAGCCTTTCCTTACAGCCCGTTTCAGAGCCGGCCACCTCACCGGTGTCCGGAGTTTATGCGGTTGGGAGGATTCCTGTGGAGCAGACTGTCAGCCCAAGTGGAGCGATGGTGTATTCAATTCCCATCGGAGTAGCCTCTGGATGGAACCTTACTCCGTCGATTGCGCTGACATACAACAGCCAGGGGGGTAACGGTATCGCGGGGTATGGTTGGGAGATTACAGGTGTTCCTAGCATTACGACAAGGAACCACAACTATTACTATGATTCGGCGATACAGCCCGCGTCGTACTATTCGCTGTCCGTGAAGTATTCTCTTGACGGGATGCCTTTAGTGCAGTCGGAGTCCGTAGTGGATGGATACGAGATGAGCACGGCCCGCGGCAATGTCCAGGTAAGAGCGGTGCGGGCGACCGGATCCCAGTCTGTCAGATACTTTGAGGTCCTCTTCCCGGACGGGACAATGGGCCGTTTCGGTTTTGAAGGCAACACATCGAGGAACAGGACGTACCCTCTGACGCTATTGACAGATCGAAACGGCAATGAGATAACCTTCTCTTACACGCTAACAAGCGGTGTTTATTATCTTGACTCGGTTAATTATGGTGCTTCGGGCTCATCTGAGATTCGTTTCACGTATTCCCAAAGGAGCGATACTGGTGCTCCTGGCTATAGCGCCCTCGCATCGGTGCAGTATCCGGTAAAATTGCTCACCCGGGTGGAGAGCCTGGATGGAGGTGAAGAGCTATACCGATACACCCTTACACATAAGACATCGGCAGGAGTGTCGCTGCTTTCCAGTATAGGGATGTCTTCCGGGGATACATCTGTTCCTCCCGTCAGGTTTGCATACGGGGTAGACACGGAGCCACGCTTGGTCCAGACCTTTACACGGGTCTATGGGAATACTCTTCAAAACTATCTTTATGACTCTCCGGTATACAAACGGGGAAGGCTTTATCCGGGGAATGCGGGGGATGGCATCATTATGTATCCCAACAAGCCCACCTATACAGAACTGGATATCAAATGGATAGGCCTTCACCGCTATTACAAGTATGGTAGTGGTTACTCTTCAAACGATATGTTGATGATTGCTCCCCGCGCCCTTGAGTCTGCAGATACCAGAATAATCACTGTTGGTGACGGATTCCAGATAGCAGAAGCCGTGGATGTAGACGGGGACGGAACGGACGAGGTGGTGAAGGTGAACTTCTCCGGCAGTACGGCCACGTCGACGACATATCAAATAACGATTTATAAATTTGATGCATCCGGTAGTATGTCCACGAGGGGCTTCACGGTAACTGTGAGCGACAGCAACTCGAATTCCGGATACTATAATCCAGCCCAGTCTCACTTCCGTTTCGGGTCATTCCGTGGAGACGGCAAGGCCCAGTTGGTAATTGCAACGCGACAGTCGTCGGTATTTGCATTGGTTGACCTTAACTCTGGTGCAAAGCTTGGTGAGCAGGACGGGCTGTTTACTGTCGACGAGGACTTCGAGCAATTGACAATAGTCGCAGACTTCGACGGAGACTCGAAGGTGGAACTCTGTTATATTGATGAATCAAGTCTGAAGTCGTATAAGGTTATGGGAGTGACGGGTACGTCCTTTTATACTTATTCGTCATATAGTGGTGTTACCAAGAGCCTGGTAACATCCTGTACAGGATGTAACATTGGTTCGGCATCATCTACAGGGCGGGCAAGGCTTTATGTCGGAGATATCAATGCTGACGGATATCCAGATATCCTTTCCGCTCCGGATATATCCCACGGATCTACTGGTGCTTGTAATCAGTGGCACTGGTTCATAAGTACCGGGCAGTCATTCCAGCATCACAGCCAGAACCTAAGGACAAGGACGCCGTCGACAGAGATACTCTTGATGGATGTCGATAAAGACAACTATCCGGATATAGTACAATTGGATAACAACACACTGTATCTTGTCCGCAATATTGACGGGACGGCATTTGCGGCGGCGGGAACCTCCAATCCTTACTGCACGGTCTATACAGGATCGCATCTGCTTCTGTGCGCCGCTACCCGGCTTGGCGAGAAAGTGGAACTGATGACGGTTAAGTATAATATCGTCCACGGTTACCGCTACAATACAGACCAGTCACACAACAGGCGTATTACCGAGTTAGATGATGGCGCACTCAACAAGACCGTTACGACGTACGGGTCGGTTGATGGAAACGACGGGTCCTACTTCTGTGATTTCACGAGAACATACGAGACTTCATCCGGATTCAAGCGGGATGTAATGCCTCTCCCTCTTGTGAAAATGGTAACAGCGTTTTCAATGGGGGAGCGTGTCTCGTCTGTGGCATACACCTATTATGATTCCGTAGTTAACACGCGTGGGCTTGGGTTCTGTGGATTTGGAGGAATACGCACGAGGGAGATTGTGAGCGGCAACGTTGCATATACAAAGGCAGACCCGGAAAAGATGGGAGTCCCGATGGAGACGCTACTGTACGCGAAGGATGACGACACACCCAACAAGGTCATATCCTATACATTTGACAGTCATAGCTCCACATATGGGAAACTTGACCCCCGGATGAGTTCAAGCGTTGCGACAGACAATCTGACCGGGATAGTTAGCAGAATAACCTATGAATATGATGCATACGGTTATCCCATAAAAGAGGTATCAAGCCGACGGATTGGCAATGGACAGCCCCATACGGATACCCTCAAGAGGTCATATTTCCATAAACTGTATCCAACAAACTACATATTGGGTTCCGTTACTGCACAATCTGTAAGGAAGGAGAGAGATGGTAGCTCCTTGCTTGGATGGATGGACAGAACTCAAACCGAGTTCGACACCCTGATGCGTCCCATTTCCGTGAAGACATATTCGGGGAGGTTTGGAGTCAGGCAGCGCATAATCCACGGGCCGATTCAACCGATAACAGAGTTCCCCGGAGATTCCCTTTTTTTACCCGATCCGCTTCCGGTCTTGTATGAAAGGATACCTGTGGATTCCACGGCGATTGTATCTGAAATAAGATACACATATGACACTTATGGAAATGTCGTAAGCGAGCGGTCAGCACCATACGGAAAAACTGTATTTACTGGAGGAGGCCGCACCTTCAGCGGAAGACACATAGTGGAAGAGTGGGACGCCCTGGAACACAGCACGTTCTATGGGAATTATGACGCGTTCAACAATCCCGGCATTGTCAGCCGCGAGTTCGACAACGGCAGCGGAGGTTTCTATCATCTGACTGATACCCTGTCCTATGATGGGTTAGGAAGGGTGACAAGGAGGGTAACTCCGGATGGTTCGGTCGAAACAATTGAAAGAAAGTGGGGCGGCAAAGGACTGTATACGGAAGAGAAGACGCGCTCTGGTTCTCCGGAGACCATAGTCCACTATGATGCGCTTGGCCGCGAGATCCGTCGAGGAGAGAGACGCTTCAATGGCGACTGGGTCTATGTGGATACCCATTATGACGACCGTGGCCTGATTGACAGGGTATCGCTACCATTCAAGGGAGATACGACATCCAATTGGAATCTCTATGTTTATGATTATTACGATCGTCTGACATTCTCTCAAACCCCTGCCGGCAGGATGACGTGGTATGCGTATAACGGTTCTGAGGTCACTGTTACGGATGAAGGGATAGCAACGACGAGGATAACGGATCCCTCCGGGAATCTTGTGAGCGCGACAGACACCTGCGGAACAATCTCCTACATATACCGGGATGACGGTCAACTATACAAAGTTACATCTCCGGAGGGGGTAGTTACCACCGTATCCTACGACAGGTATGGCCGTAGGAAGAAACTGTATGATCCGGGAGCGGGGACGCATACTTACTCTTACGTTTACGGGGATGACGGCAGTCATACTGAGTTGAGCACATCACCAACAGGTACGGTATCCTCTCATTATGACCGCTATGGCAGGTTGTCGGAAAGGGTCCTTGACGGGACAGACTCAACGGTATATGCGTACAGTGAAAGAACGGGCCTGTTGACATCCGTAACATCCACTAACGGTACTGGAACAGTCTTCAGTTATGATTCGATTCACCGGCTTGCCGGAATAACAGAGTCCGGTGTTGATGGGCGGTGGTTTGAGAAGTCCGTCACCTACGGGGACGGGAGCAACATAGCGACGGTATCATATACAACGGAAGAGGGGCTGATAACAACAGAACTGTATTCTTATACCAACGGCCATCTTACATCAATCCATACATCAGAAGGGATAAACGTGTTTACCCTTTCTTCGGAAAACGATATGGGAATGCCCACACGGGTGCTCACACAAGGTGTCCAGAGAGATTATTCTTATACCACTTCCGGATTCCCGTCGTCACGGAGTATGAACTACTGGTACGGGGGGTATCACACATATCAGTTCGACGGTTCCACGGGAAATCTCCTCCAGAGGCGGGATCTTCGAAATGACTGGACGGAATCATTCAGCTACGACGGAATGAACCGTCTGGTGGCGGCTGGTGCCGGAAGGACGGCCTCGTATGCGGATAACGGAAACATTACCTTCAAGTGGGATGTCGGTGCGATGTCTTATGATGATGCGGACAACCCGTATAAACTCACTTCGTGGACGTCATCCGGCGGGATTCCTTTGACGGACACACGTGAAATTACGTATAACGGCGCAGCCCGTCCGACGAGTATAACGTACGAAAACAAGGTCGCGTCGTTCGTGTACAACGGAGAGAATGACCGCGTAAAAATGAGTGTCTCGGACGGGGCGGACACCCTCCTTGTCCGATACTATCTTGGAGGCCGTTATGAGCGGGACGAAACGGACAGCACCACAGTACGCCGCCTGTATCTTGGAGGGGACGCATATTCTGCGCCGATGGTATACATCAAAGAGAATGACGGTGGGTGGACCGCCTACAATATCGGACGTGATTATCTTGGAAGCATAACCGAGATTCTCAGGGCCGACGGGTCCACGGTCGCCCAATATATGTATGACCCGTGGGGCAATGTCGCTGATTCGGAAACACGGACAGCCCTCACCTCCGGGCTTTTCCTTGGACGCGGCTTCACAGGGCATGAACATCTTCCCTGGTTTGGTCTTGTGAATATGAATGCCCGCCTGTATGATCCCCGTTTCGGCCGTTTTCTGTATCCCGACCCATACATACAGGCCCCGGGCTTTACACAGGGGCTCAACCGGTATTCTTACTGCCTGAACAATCCACTGAAGTATACCGATGAAAGCGGGGAGTTTATTATTAGCGGGACTGTTGCCATAGTTATGACAACAGTTGCGGTCATTGCGGGAACGACGGCAGGTGTCTTTAAAGGGGCCCAGATTGCGGATACACGAGGGTTGACTGGCAATGAAAGGACCTGGACGATAATTGGCGGTGGTATTATCGGTGGCATTGCTGGTTTTGCAGGTGCGGTCGCTGGTGCCGCCGCCAGCGCGTCTTTAACAATTGGCGGGTTTGTCGGAGGCGCGATTGTCGGCGGGTCCGCAGGGGCCGCCTCGGGAGCCGTAAATGGCTTCGGTATGACCCTGTTAGGTGGTGGCAGTATTTTTGACGCAATCAATCAAGGTCTATACCAAGGGACTGTATCCTCCCTTTCTGGTGCTGTTATTGGTGGTCTAGTTCAAGGAACCGCATCTGCACTTCAAGGGAAGTCCTTCTGGGATGGTCGTCTGCCGAAGGGTGGTTATAGCAATCATAAAACAAAAGCACAGATTCTCAGAGAGAATCAAGCTGCACATAGAAATGCCGTTGAGAAATATATTCAACAAATGCAACAGGAGGGCGCAAGCAATATTGAAAAAGAAGTTAGCATAGAGGTTGATGGGAAATGGATAAAGATGGATATCGCTGCCAGAGTTGAAGATTCCCCTGTTTTAGTTGAGGTAAAAAGTAGCCCAACAGCTAGCTTCACAAAAAATCAAAGAATAGTATACCCTATGATACTTGAAAATAAGGTTCCAATTACTCCTTTTGGGCATAACGCCCAATCCGTTTTCTATCAACCAGAAATGATGGGAACAGTAAATTACACATTTATTATTGTAAAGTTTTAATATGCTATCTGCAAGAGAACTTCGTGCTATTCTGAAAAGGAGGGCAGATAATACTTTTTCACAGTTGGGATTAACCAGAGCCAGCAATGCTAGCTTTATGTATTATCGTGAAATGGATGACGGAGTCCTTGGCTTTTTGGGATTCGGCTTATCAAATTTTGGGATAAAAGGAGTCCTGTATATTAATGTGAGTTTTTGTGTGGTAAATAAAAATGTCCAGAAGTTATTTTTATCTTTATTTGGACTAAAGGACTATGATGGATATATAAACAATCCGATGGAGAACCTTGACTGTCTTGTGGAAGGGAAAAGCTACAATGACTTGACTTGGAAAGTTAAAGAAGAGGAAGATATCAATGAGGCTATCGGAGAGATTGTTTATTATTACACAAACTATATTAATCCATTCTTTAACCAGTTTAATTCTTGGGAGAAGTACTCCTTTGCGGTAAAGGATTACAAGATTGATCGTTCAGGCCGTAACTATATATTACCCATTATCTATTACCTCGAAGGAAATCTTGATAGAGCATTAGAGTATATCACTCAAAGAGCAAAAGATACCAAAGCCTATTCTAATAAAAGTGATGAACTATTTATCAAAAACTTCCGAATAATGTGTCAAACTCAAACCATAGATAAACCCCTCTTACCCGATGCTGAAAAAAATTAGAATCATTCTTGAGATTGTCTTTTTCACCGGAATCACCATTATGCTCCTGGATTTCACCGGAGCCCTCCACGCTTGGCTGGGCTGGATGGTGAAGCTCCAGCTGCTTCCCGCAATTATGGCCGTAAACGTGGCCGTCCTTGCAGGACTGTTTGTGATTACGCTTTTGTTCGGTCGCATTTACTGCTCGACGGTTTGCCCTCTTGGAGCATATCAGGACGGCGTATCCCACATCGCCGTCTCCGCCAGGCGCCGGCGCGGGAACCGCAAGCCCTTCGCCTTCAAGAAGGAGAAGAAGATCCTCCGTTATACGGTACTGGTTCTGACGATTGCAGCCTTCATCGCAGGCCTTCAGTACGTTGTCGCAATCCTCGCGCCTTACAGCGCCTGGGGAAGGATTGTCCGTAATCTTTTCCAGCCGGTTTATATTCTGCTTAACAACATCTTTGCCGGATGGGCGGAAAGGGCGGGAAGCTACGCTTTCTATCCGAAGGAAATCCTTGCCGTCAGTGCGGTTTCGCTGATTGTCGCAGTTTTAACCCTTATCCTTGTCACCTTCCTTTCCGCCGCCCGCGGAAGGGCTTACTGCAATTCTGTTTGCCCTGTAGGATCCCTTCTGAGCCTTGTATCGAGGGCTTCGATGTTCCGCCCGGTCATCGACGGGGAAAAGTGCAAGAGCTGCAGGATGTGCGAGCATAACTGCAAATCCTCCTGCATCGACATAACGAACAAGAAGATAGACTACTCCCGCTGCGTGGACTGCTTCGACTGCATCGGGCAGTGCAAGTTCGACGCCATCCACTACCGTTTCGCCTGGAAGCCCCGTAAGAAAGCCGCCTCAGAAGGCACAGACGCCGGCCGCCGCGCATTCCTTACCGGAAGCGCCCTCGTTGTGGGAAGCACTGTCCTCAATGCTCAGGGGCGGAAGAAAGTCGACGGAGGATTCGCAAGTCTTACACCCAAAATTCCCCCGGAAAGGGAAACTCCCCTTACTCCTCCAGGGTCCCGGAGCGTCAAAGACTTCTACAGCCGCTGCACCGCCTGCCAGCTATGTATCGCTGAGTGCCCTAACGGCGTCCTCCGCCCCAGCAGCGACCTTTCCCGCCTTATGCAGCCGGAGATGTCCTACGAAAACGGCTACTGCCGTCCCGAGTGCACCCGATGCTCTGAGCTCTGTCCCGCAGGGGCGATTACGAAAATCACCCGCGAAGAAAAGACGGAGTATCACATAGGCACAGCCCGCGTAAAACGTGACCTCTGCGTCGCGGAAGACGGAACCCGCTGTGGCAATTGCGCAAGGCACTGCCCCGTTGGCGCCATTATGATGGTTCCCATCGACCCTGACGACGAGGGTTCCAACCTTCACCCGGTCGTCGCGGAAGAGCTTTGCATCGGCTGCGGCGCCTGCGAAAACCTGTGCCCCTCAAGGCCCATAAGTGCAATAACTGTCGAAGGAAAGGAGGTCCACGTATGAAAAGAAGAGAATTTCTGAAAGCGGGCGGTGCGGCCGCCGCTGCCGCAGCCCTTGTATCCGCCTGCGGAAAATCCACGAAATCAGCCCCTGCATCTTCTGAAGATGGCACGATGGAATACCGTACAAACCCTGTCAACGGCGACAGGACCTCTCTCATCGGCTTCGGATGTATGAGATGGCCTATGGTTAAGGATTCTGAAGGGAAAGATGTCATTGACCAGGAGGCCGTGAACGAAATGGTAGACTACGCAATCGAACACGGCATCAACTATTTCGACACATCCCCGGCATATCTGCAGGGACAGTCCGAAAGAGCCGCAGGAAAGGCGTTGAGCCGCCACCCAAGGAGCAGTTACTATCTCGCAACCAAACTCTCGAACTTTGGAGACGTTTCTCCCGAAGCTTCGATCCAGATGTACAAAGACTCCTTCAAGGAACTGAATACGGATTACTTCGATTACTACCTTCTCCACTCTATCGGACGCGGTGGACTTCCCGTATTCAGAAGGCGTTACGTCGAAAACGGAATGATTGACTTCCTGCTGAAGGAAAAGGAGGAGGGACGCATCCGTAACCTCGGATTCTCCTTCCACGGCGAAAAGGAGACATTCGATCTGTTTATGGACCTCCACGACAGCGGGGAAATCCGCTGGGACTTCGTGATGATAGAGATGAACTATGTTGACTGGAAGCACGCTGACGGCGTAAGGAATGTCAATGCGGACTATCTCTACGGGGAACTTGAGCGAAGGGGCATTCCCATTATGGTAATGGAGCCTCTGCTTGGAGGTTCGCTGGCGAAGGTCCCGGCCGGGGTTCTCCGGATGATGAAGGAAAGGGATCCTGACGCTTCCGCGGCATCCTGGGCCTTCAGGTTCGTGGGGTCGCATCCTGGGATTCAATGCATTCTCAGCGGGATGACCTCGATGGACCCGCTCCGGGAGAATGTCAGGACATTCACAGGATTCAAGTCTCTGACGGAGGAGGAGATGGACTTTATGGAAATGATGGGGACGCAGATCGCGGACTTTCCCCTGATCAAGTGCACAAACTGCAAATACTGTATGCCCTGCCCCTGGGGCGTCGACATCCCGGGCATATTCCAGCACTACAACAAATGCATAACGGAAGGCACATACGCACAGAGTACAGGGCAGAAGAACTACCATAAGCTCAAAAGGGCATACCTTATCAGCTACGACCGGGCCGTCGAGACTCTCCGTCAGGCGAATCACTGCATCGGATGTCACGTCTGTGTCCAACACTGCCCCCAGTCTATCCGCATCCCGCGTGAACTGCGTCGCATTGACAATTACATTGAAAACCTCCGGAAGGATACCTTATGACAAGCGAGATTTATTTTGCGGGGGGCTGTTTCTGGGGCGTGGAGCACTTCTTCAAGGGCGTTGACGGCGTAAGGGAGGTAACTCCGGGATACGCAAACGGCAACACCTCGAATCCGACATACCGGGAAGTATATTCGGATACTACCGGTTTTGCAGAGGCCGTCCGCGTCCGCTATAACCCTTCAAGAGTCAGCCTTGACAGGCTTGTAACGCTGTTTTTCGCAATCATCGACCCGCTTTCTCTCAACCGCCAGGGCCACGACGAGGGAACGCGCTACCGCACCGGAGTTTATTTTTCCTCGGAAGAAGACCTCCCCGTCATAGAGACTGTCTTTGCCCATATCTCACGGCGACTCGGCCGCCGTCCCGTGACGGAGCTGGAACCCCTCCGAAACTTCTATCCCGCGGAGGATTACCACGTCGACTATCTCCAGAAGAACCCTTCCGGATACTGCCACCTGTCTTTGAAGACCTTCAAGTATCTCCGCCTGTTCCAGGATATCGAACTCGTCCTCGGGGATGAACCGGACAGGATAGCAAGGATGGGGAACGCTGCGGCGATGATTCACGGGAGGATGGGCTTTTTCTGGACCGGATTCTACAGGGCGGAAGGCGACACACTGGTGCTGGGGCCGTTCCAGGGCCCGGAGGCGTGCTTCCGTATTTCACACGGGAAGGGTGTATGCGGGACGGCCTGGGCTAAAGGCGAGACGCTGGTCGTTCCCGACGTGGAGCAGTTTCCGGGGCATATCGCCTGCAGCAGCCTCTCCCGGAGCGAGATCGTCGTCCCGCTTCCGGACGGGACCGGCGTACTGGATATCGACAGCACGGAAAAGGGCACTTTCGACTCTACAGACGCCGCCTGGCTTGAACTTATCGCCAGCCTTATTTGACAGATTACTTTCTTACAAGTTCGTCGAACTTTGTAAGGCGGCGGGTGACGTATGCCTTGACGTTGTTGACCTCGCCGGAGTATGATCCGTAGATGCGGGGATTTTGATGGACATATTCGTTAAGGATGGGCCAACGGATAAAATTCAGTTCCTGCGACTGATCCAGCAGCGCCGCGGTCTCATCGACATAGTCGTCAAGGTCCATCAGCGCAGGCTTGACCCCATCCCAAATCTCCACGAGACGGGCCTTCGCGGAGCTGTCTCCCTTTACGATGCGTTTTACCATGGAACGGACGGCATCTGACGCGACTGAACCCCTGCTGACGAAGATGTAATCATTGATGTTGTTGATGGGGAAGGTACGGTTGTCGTTGTCGAAAGCGAGGTCATAATCCCACGCCGGTCCCGTGTAGAACACCCCGTTCGAGGCGTCCTTGTACATATTCACGCTCCAATACGTATCTGTATTGCCGCAGAATTCGCCGGCGATGAAATTCCTGAGGAAGCTGTCAAGGTCCATATATTTCCTGTATCCTTCCGCCCCATCCGTGTAGTTCAGTGCAAAGACTGCGGTTTCAAGTTTACGGAAATAATCCTGAATGAAAGTCATCTGGGCATCCGTTATCACGTCATCCTGAGGATATTTCACCGTGACCGGGGTGCCTTTGTCTGAATAGAAATTCCGGGGCTCGCCCCTGGCGTAGGCGTCAATCTCGATGAGATATCCGTTCTTGGCAGGAACCCTGTTCTCGCCCACCTCGACCTGGTCGCAGAGCTGATAACAGCCCATATATCGTCCGTTGAACAGCACATCCACCGGAGTGCTGAACGGAGTGTAGGCCATCCCAACGCGACGGCTGACTTCAAAAGCGAGGATATTCCGCATCAGCGTCTTGTCGCCGTAATTATTGATAAGGGTCCATTTCCTGTCTATGGAAGGGGATCCGAGGACCCGCCTTTTCTCCGCGAATTTGAGCTTGTACGGCTTTTTGGGAAAGTCCCAGCTGGCGTTGCCGCGGCCCTTGATTCCCGTTCCGGGGGCCTGGAAAAAGGACTTTCCCTCCTCCGAGACAATGTATACGGAAGACTGGATGTAGGCGGAGCGTGTCGTTACGTCGCGGCCGCCTTCGGTATTGATTATTACCGTCGGGAGGTTTGTAATCTGATAGTAATTGCTGTCGTCCCCTTCGCCTTCCCTACCGAAGAACGCCATCGAGGAGAGGTTGGAGCCGGAGTTGTCAGCGGTGACATAACGCACGTAGCGGAAGCCCTTGGAACAGTTCACTTCCATCTGGACCATTGCTCCCGGAGAGGCCGGCTGCTTGATCATAAGAAGGGGCATTGCATCGCTCCAATCCGCGCTGTTTGCTCCCTGGAAGACGGCAAGGACTTCCCTGCCCCCGCTTCCAGGATTCACCGTGAAGCTTATTTTGGTAATGATATGGGCCTTGCCGAAATCGAGACCGGCCCCGCCGTAAATCACAGTTCCGGAAAGGGACTTTTCCGGTTCTGGGGGCGTTTCCGGCTGCTCCCCGGGCTTTCCCGGCTGCTCCTGCTCTTTTCCCGGATCCGGAATGACGGTGATGTCATCCTTGGAGCAGGAGAAAAGTATTGCCGCAGCGGCAAGTATGGGCCATATCTTTCTAAAGCGTTTCACGGATGCAAATGTAGCAATTATTCGCTAACTTTGCCGGTACTATGCATCCGAAATTCATATTGGTTTCGAGCCAGGACGCTCCGCTTGTGGGGACGTTCGTCTACGGGATGGTATATCAGCACAAAGACCTTGTCGAGGGATATGTCAAGGTCCACGGCGGCGGATGGTACCTCCGCGATGACGCTGCTATGACGATGACTTTATACGGCAGTTCCGGCGACTACGGCGAGCCGCGTCTCGCATTTTTGAACCGTATTCCCTCCGAACTCCGCGGATACAGGTTCTTCTACACCCCTTTCCCCGGGACGCCGGGAAATGAGCTGGACCTAAGCGGTGTGGAGTGGTTTTGACTCCGGAGATGGAACACCACGCCAAGAAGAGGTCAGCCCTTGGCCGGTGGAATAAAAAAAGCCTTGTAATCGATTGATCACAAGGCTTTTTGCGGAGAGACCGAGATTCGAACTCGGGATACCCTTTTGGAGTATACACGCTTTCCAGGCGTGCCTCTTAAGCCACTCGAGCATCTCTCCTGAACTTTTGGGACCGCAAAGATAAACAATTTTCACGGTTTCCTCCAAATTTTTTTTCCTCATCTATTATTGCTAACTTGCAGTCCCAAAACTGGAGACGATGAACAATACTCTGAAAGCGGCCGTGATAACAGTTTTGGCCGCGACCATATACTTCCCCACCGGCGCCCAGACCGTCCTGAACTTCACGCGGGCGGACAGGGATCCCGTATCGGTTTCAATGGCCGGAACCGGCCTTGCAAGTGGAGTCAATACTGCTTGGGCCTCATTCAAGAACCCGTCGAAGCTGCCCCTCGTGGAAGGTAACGGCGAAGCCGGAGCAAGTTTCCTGTGGAGCGGGACGGGAGTCCCAGGATTCGCCGCCGGCGGATCCTACGTTATGGACCGGTTCGCGATAACCGCCGGCGCCGCTTTTGACGCAGGCCCGAGGCTTGACATCCTTGACAGCGAAGGAACCCGCACGGGAGAATATCTCCACAACGACTTTACCCTTGCTCTCGGTGCAGGATATGCATTTACAGAAAGGTTCTCCGTAGGCGCGACCGTAAAGTTCGCGCGGGAGATCCTGACCCCGGAAGTCAGTATCAGCGGCGTAAGCGCAGACCTTATGGCAACATTCCGCGCAAGCGAGGTCTTTTCACTTGCAGGCGGACTTACGGGCATCGGCACGACGGTTACGGATTCCAACGGGAATCCATACCCTCAGCCCGCTGCCGCAGTCGCCGGCGCCAGCGCTGTTTTCCCTATAGGAGATGTCGTTGCACGGGCGGATATGGACTTTGGCTATTTCCTTTCAGGAGGAATCAGCGCCGCTGTGGGCGGGGAGATGGGTTATGAAGACAGGATTTTCGTCAGGGCCGGCTACCGCTTCTGCTCGGCAGAGGCCCTTCCCTCCCTCGCGGGTGGCGGAATAGGATACAAGGCCGGAAAGGTAAGGTTCGACGCCGCGGCGGGATGGACCGGAAAAGGTAACGGAATTACGGCGACGGCCGCAGTAGCGATAAGCTTATGAGAAAGATGAATTTTGCAGCGGCCCCAAGGATTCTGGCCGCATCGGCAATGATTGTCGCCGCCTTCGCGTGCGTCAAGGAAGAAAGCGTAAGGCCCACGGAGGCCCCGGAGCCCGGGCAAGTTAAGCCGTCGATCCTGGTTCCCGGCGAGGCGAAGGTCCAGTTTAGCGACGGGATGGCCGCGATGATTGAAGAAGCGCTGGAAAACGGACTGTTCAGGGATGAGGCCGCAAAGACCAAATCCCCTTCCCTGAACCAGGTGCTCGGCGACCTTGGCATCGAATCCATGGAGAGGATTTTCCCCTATGCCGGAAAGTTCGAAGGAAGGACCCGCAGAGCCGGACTCCACCGCTTCTACAAAGTCAAATACCGCGAAGACATCCCCCATACGAAGGCGGACGCGGACCTTGCCGCCGTTCCCGGAGTCCTCAGCGTAACCCCTGTCCGCAAGATAAAGCTCCGCGGCTGGAACGACCCCCAGTTCTCCAATCAGTGGCACTATGTCAACACCTACAAATCCGGTGCTGACATCAACGTCCAGGAGGTATGGGACAATTACACCGTCGGAAGCAGCAATGTCATCGTTTCCGTCTGCGACGAAGGCGTTTATATGGCCCACGAAGACCTCTCAGTCATCCCCGCAGGGGAAGGCGGCAGCAAGGATTTCGTAGACAATGACTATTCCATCGAGACCAGCGATGGACACGGGACCCACGTTGCCGGTACCGTTGCTGCAATCTCCAACAACGGAAAGGGCGTTGCCGGAATCGCCGGCGGGAACTACGCGGCCGGAATCGCCGGGGCAAGGATCCTCTCAACCCAGATCTTCGACAAGCGGGGCTACTCCACCGACGAAGCCGGCGCCCAGGCTATGAAATACAGCGCTGACGCAGGTGCAGTAATACTCCAGTGCAGCTGGGGCTATTATGCTGACGCAAATGAAGACGGGACCGTATCCTCCTCAGAACTCCGAGACTTCAAAAGTATTACCATAGACCCTGCGGAGAAGGCCGCTATCGACTATTTCCTGGAATATGCCGGATGTGATGACGATGGCAATCAGCTCCCTGATTCGCCTATGAAAGGAGGTATCGTCTTTTTCGCCGCCGGCAACGAAAACATAGATTACGACCCTATCTGCGACTATGAGCCCGTCATCGCAGTAGGAGCCTTCGGCCGTTCCGGTTCCAAGGCGTCATACTCCAACTACGGTGACTGGGTAGACCTTGGAGCCCCCGGCGGAGACGGTTCATATCCGATCTACAGCACCCTGCCCAACAATAAATACGGAGGGTCCGGTTGGATGGGGACCTCGATGGCCTGTCCCCACGCTTCCGGGGTCGCCGCCCTTATCGTATCCTACTTCGGAGGAGAGGGTTTCACCGCGGAAAACTGCCGCGAGTATATCCTCGAGGGCGCGGTGGAAAACTATTTCTCATCGACAAGGCCCATAGGGAAGAAACTCGATGCCCTTGGAGCCTTCGAATACGGCGCAGCCCACAGCAGCAGCGTAAGGGTCACGTTCTCCGGCGCGTCCACAATCCACGAACACGAGACCGCAACCGTTTACATCAACGTCCTGTGTCCCGGAGACAGCTATACCCTAAGCCTTGAGTCCTCCGTCCAGGGTGTCACTCTTGGAGGGAACCTTCAGGATGGCTATTTTCTGTCGATCGCAGGAAAAGAGGCAGGTGAAGGGCTTCACAGCGCAACAGTCACTGCAAAGTACGGCACCGAGCAAGGCAAGGGAACTTTCACTTTTACCATTCTTCCAAACCATTCTCCATTCATTCTCAAGGGGATTGACGACACCCTTCTTGGCGACAGTCCCCTGACATTCAACCTCTCCGGATACTTCGATGATGAGGACGGCGAGGAGCTTTCCTTTGCTGCCACTACGGATGACGGTTCCCCCGCTTCCGTCTCCGTCAGCGGAAACACGCTCACGGTATCCCGCCGCGCCACCGGACGCGGTGTGATTACGGTTACAGCCACAGACGGGGTAGGCGCTTCCGCTTCGATGAACGTCACGGTTGTCGCCAAGGACGCTGACGCGCCCATCGACATATATCCCACCTCCGTAACGACATCGGCCAATATCACCAACGACTCTCCTTCGCTCGCGAAGACGAAGGTTGTCCTGGTGGGCTCCAGCGGCAGCACCGTCTACGAGACGGAAAACTTCGCCAGCGCATTTACGCCTATCTCCATCCCGATGACCGGCAGGGCCCCCGGCGTATACTACGTCAATGTCACCTACCGCGGAAAGACTTACCGGAAAGCCTTTGTCAAGATCTGATTATGTGATTCTCCTTAGAACAACATATTCCACGCCGCCTGCTGCGCCCTTGCGCTGTGGGCGGCATTCATCTTACCAAAATTCCATTTCACGCCGAAGAGGATGTACCGGCCCATAATGAGGCGATAACTGTCTTCTTCGTAGTTTGCCGTTACAGTGTGAGTAAGGTTACGCGTCTGGTTCAATATATCGTGGGCCTGCACGCTCAGGTTGAACGCGCCGATGTTCTTGGAAATCTCCGCATTCCACTGCCATTCGGGCTGTCCATAGCCAGCCGAGTAGCCTTTGTAGAACACGTAGGAAATATCAGAATTGAACTCGAACTCGTGTTTGGTGGTGTAGGATGCCCGTCCTGTCAAGTGTGTGTCAAGAGTGTTCAGATTAGCATTGGGATCCAGAGAATAACGGGCGATGCGCCCATCTGTCCTGGCACCGGCACTGAAGGAATAATGATCCTGATTGTACTTTACGGAGAACCCGGCAGTCGGGCTAAGGGAATTCGTACGGCTCTCCGCAAAACCGCTAAGTCCGCTGTAGAAGCGGTCTCCATCGGAATTTCCCCAAAAATCGGCCATAAATGCCGAATAATCAAATGTATCCTTATCCAGGGCAGGGCGAGTTGACGTAGCCTGGTAGCTTATTGAGGAATAAAAGCCGGCACCTCCGCTGAGCGTCAAAGACCAGTTTTTCTTCGCATCCAGCGGAGTCGTATAATTCAACACGAAACTAGCCGACACACCCTGCTTTGCCGTATTCACCGGAATTGAATACAAGACACCATCCGGATCATACCAAAGCGCGTACACGACCGAATTATCTGTCAGCTGCCCATAGAGGTATGCCATCACTGTGGAGAACTTTTCCCGGTTGTTACGAGTCCAGTTCGAACTGAAAAATGTCGTCGAATATGGTCTCAAGTAAACATTACCGAGACTAAGTCGCGACGGATTGCTTATGTCCAGAACCGGAAGCTTATCGGAATAGTAGGGCTGACGGCCATATCCGGAAAGCGATAAACTTATCCGGTCATTCCCTTTTGTATGCTGGAAACGCAGTGTAGGTGAAAAATACCAGTCCCACTGGTCTTTTCCCGTCGTCTCCTCAATTCCATAGCTTTTAGAAAAGGTTTCGTTCTGAATCCCGAAGGCCCGGCCTCCCAAAGTGATCCAGCTCCCCTCCTTAAACTTGTATTGGGCGGTCAGATCATATTGCTGCTCCAGATAGTCTGACCTGTTCACGGAACTGTAGTAGTCGTTCCTGCCGCCGGCATCAAACGCATCCCGCACCCTGTCTGAGTGCGACCAGTCAAGGTCTGCCATAGCGGAAAAAGACCATTTCTGCCCGACAGGTTCCGTATACCGTATACTGCCTTCCGCCCCATAAGATACGCCGTTGGAAGAGTAAGTCATAGCCCTGGTATCATCTCCTTGAGAGGTTGTCAGGACCGAGGATTCCCCGCTACTGCCGTCGCTTACGGAATAGAACGGATAAACGACAAAACTGAGCGTCCGGTTTTGTTTTCCCCCTATCTCGCGGAAAGATATATCCGCATCAAAATTGACATATTTTCGTTCCGTATGATTGTCGGTAGTGCTGACGGAACTGTTGACAAAGCTGCCTTCACGGGATGTCTCAGCCCGGCTGCTTTCATATGAATCAGATTTATCGTAACTGAAATCCGGACGGAAGTGGAAGTTTACCTTTCCGGTTTCTTTCTCAAGTTCCAGATTTGCGGAAAGTCCGTGACCATAGGATTTTCCACCCTCGCTGGAAGAGGAAGAGAGATTCCCGTCACTTTGATAGGTTGTCCTTTCCACACGGGTACCCGTGTCCGTATCAGCGTACTTATAGTTGACACTCAGGCTTGTTGCCACATCCTTGATCCGGGAGGTGTTGGCATTTACTCCCAGCTGGGCGGCAGAAGAAAGGCCCTGGTTCGCCGTGGAGCGCTCACCTGCATCGCTGATGACAACGACGACCGCATTAGAGTCGTTGATATTCTGCCCATTGGCAATCACCGTCACCTGATCTTTCTCGGAGTAGGCTGATACAAGGGCATTGCCGTTCCACAGCAGGCCCCGATTGTCACGGAGCAGATCATCGTCCTCTTTTTCACCCAGAGTGGTACCGCCCTTTAACCCTGCGTTACCGAACCAGCCCTTCTCGTATTCCTTTTTCAACGCAACATCCAGCACCTTCTCCCGGTTGCCGTCCTGAAGTCCGGTTGCGCGCGTCTGCTCGCTTTCCCGGTCGATTACGCGGATCTTGTCCACGACCGATGCCGGGAGGTTGTTGAGCGCCGTGCTCTGGTCATTAAAGAAAAAGGTACGGCCCCCGACGGTGAGTTTGTCGATTTCCTCGCCGTTGAACTTGACCTTGCCGTCCTCGGTAATCTCCATACCGGGCATACGCTGCAAAAGGTCCTTGAGCATTGCATTCGCGCCCACCCGGAAGGATGAAGCGTTGAACTCAACCGTATCTTTCTTCACCACGATTGGGTTACCCACGTCGCTTACGACAGCCGCCTCCAGGTACTGCTCGTCCAGCTTGAGCCGGATAGTCCCCATATCCACCTCGCGTTCCCGGAAATAACGCTCCTTCACGAAGGGCTTGTATCCCATCATCTCCACGTGGAAGACATAGCTTCCGTATGGTACTTCTTCCAGTTTGGCCTCACCTTCCGCCCCGGTCAGGGTAAAATTGGTGATGGTTGTATCCTTGGAGGGGATTACATATACTGATGCAAAGCTTACAGGCTCATTGGTAAGGGAGTCCAGGACGGTGGTCTTGATTTCGCTCAACCTGCCCTGGAATACATTATCATTGATAATGAATACCTGCGCCCTTGCACAAAAGCCAACGCACAGGCATAGGGATACGGCTGAAAAAAATTTCTTCATAGGTGTGAAGATAAGGATAAGAACTGTTTTTCTACAAAGGTACAATCATCTGAAAGGAAAAAAAAGTTTTTGCCAGCTTTGTACAACACAATCCTGTATGTAGAAAAAGAAAATCGCTGAAACTTTTCCCCATTTTCCTGCACTTTCGTGTACGCCCCGTACACCAATTTACAATTTTTGGCCGTTTTTCTGCATTTTCGTGTACGCCCCATTCCGTCCCCCTACGGACGTTGTGCGGTAGGTGTCATTTTAGAGGGTACACCCACTGCAACCGAAATTACCAATCACCTTATTATCAACGCATTACCTAAAACAATCGCGGTAGGTGTCCCCCCTATCTGGACACCTACCGCAGCAGGATTGGCGGACGACG